>WBZN01000099.1_pt1 | contig 130611 bp, 121 predicted proteins | sample 5204281 | NCBI WGS metagenome assembly WBZN01 (sample SAMN12344347, study PRJNA552823) | activated sludge metagenome | biome: Activated sludge suspended growth; feature: Nitrification reactor; material: Wastewater; isolation source: activated sludge from nitrification reactor of wastewater... | reverse complement strand
CGACTTCCAAAAATTTCAACATAATCAACACGAATAAAGAGAGTCGTCAAAATCATTGAAATAAACGGCCCAAAACGCTTCCGGAAAAATCCCATTGGTAGTTACGTACCTTTATGGGATTTAACCCTTCTAAGGTTGATAATTGCTTCCAGTGTTTCTTCCTTAGTGAATGTTGCTTTATTGCAACAAGTTAACAGCAAACACATTGCAAGCGGATTTATTGGATGTATTTCCGTGGCGCAATAATTATCTGCAGCCACCCCTTCAACGGGCGAATTATTTTCTTGTTCTAGTCCTACCCCCTCATTTTTTAGTGGGGCGAGTGGGGCAATTGGGGCGCAATTCTCGAAAGCCTTATGAATAAATGACTGTAGCTGCCCCACTTTTTCAGAATCATCACTCAAAGCACTGGGGCGTGCCCCACTTTTTGGGGCAATTCCGGGTTGATCAGTAGTGTTCTCTGCCCCAATCAACACATCCCAATCAATCATTTTCATCGCCCCAAATCGTGGGAAGGATATGAAAAATTCGCTTCCTACCTTCCCCCGGTAAATCCTTTTTGGGTTGCAAGTGTTTACCGTCACTTTTCATGAAGCCACGAACAACTAGCAATCGCGCAACCGCTCGATAATCAAAGCCCCTGCATATTTCCGCCTTGAATACTTCCGGGTAACAGTAATACTCAAGATACCCCTCAGCATTCTTTTCACGAAATCCGGCTTTGCTCATAGTGCGCGGTGTATGGTTATCGTCAACTACAGTTCGTTCAATATCAGTAAACCTGGCTTCACCATGCAATTCCAGAAAATGGCGAACCTGATCAATCATGGCTCGTTCTTCCTTGTTGCCCTCACCGCCAAATGCCAGCAACCATGCTTTGAAGCAAGCGATAGCAGCCTGCATTGCTTCACTCGGTTGCCAGCCGGTAATACCCCACTCGGTGGCCAGTTCACCTGCCGCACCAGCGAGGGCAAACCGTGCAGCTACCCGCTGCGCTTGACCGCTGGCTGCAGTGGTGAGTGTTGCTTTCTCAAACTTCAAACGCGCATCAGCCAGTAAAGGGCGCAATGTTTCACGATTCTTTAAGATGTTTTCAATGAAGGCACAGAATGCAGTACCGTAATATTTATTAACTACCATGCCTAAAGCCTTGGCGAATTCGTGCCCGTTCTCGAAACCGTGCAGATTCTCGAAGCAGCCCAATCCTTGCCCGGCATCAGCCGGAATATCCGCCATTCTCAATTCGGCACCGGCGGGTGTTTTCTTGCCTGCTTCAGCCACATGCTGGCTTAAACTCAATTCACCAGCAGATAAGAACAACAGCCGCCATTTGGCGGTACTGCGTGCGCCCCCGTTTTGGTTTGCTCTAACCTTGGCTTGACCATTGGCCAGCATATAAGCTGATTCACCGGCAATTCTGGCGTCTATCATCTTTAGCTCATCTAAGGTCAGAATTGCGTCACAGTGGGAGAGGGCGGTACTTTCCAGCCCATTATCAGTTGAGCGCCACCGCTGTAAATACTCTGGCGAACCGCACACACTGCCAGCCATATACAATGCACTGGTTTTGCCACTCGATGTTGTACCCCGATAATGGAAGCCACCCGATTCCATTTCAATCAAATGCAGCAAGGGTGCAGCAAAAGCAACGGATACCGCAAAGGTCAAACGACTATTACCGATACACAAAGCTGCCACATGCTCGCGCCACTGCTTCAGCGTGCCACGTTGTCGGAATAAATTGGAATCCGGCCGGTTATCACTAAATAGCCACTCATCATCGGATCGGCCGATAGAGTTATCCGGCAACACAAAGACCAGATCATCATTAACACCATGCCAGCCGGTGCGGTTTGTCGTTCGGGCGCGTTTCTCAGGGTTCTGCGTTTGCAGATATTCAATGACTAATTGGCGGGATTTGGGTGCAATGGTTAACCCTTCGGATAGCAGACGGCCTGAAGCTTCCAAACCATCGCCATTAAAAGACCGAGCCGGAATAATCAATTGTTTAACTTTGTTATCAGGATCAGCAAAACGAACCAGCGTACCCCATTCTCTGGAATCAATATCTCGGGCTAATGCCAAAACCTCAAGCCGTCCACTGACTTTGCGGCGGCGCAATCGTCCGTCTTTAGTTGGTTCGAGAAAATATAATCCATCATCAAACAACTCAAAACCACGCTGCACGGCTTCGGCTTGTTGTTCATCTGATTTATTGACTGGTTTTTCTTCTTTGATATCAGGTGATATAAAAACATCTTCTCGCTTTAGCAACAGAGTGAAATGCTCAGCATTCCAGCCACGCTCAACCAAATCAGCGGCATCGTCACCAATTGGCAAAGATTCACTATCATTCAGTATCGCCGTACTGATTTCGCCCTGATCTTGCCAACCGGGTGCTAGTGCCAGCTTCTCAACATCCAACACCCGAACAGAACCCTCACTCGCGGCCGTTAACTGTTTTACCAAATCATTAGCGGCTTTTTTTCCGGCCAGATCATTATCAGGAAAAATCACGCAATCACGACCTTGCAGCGGTGAATAATCCGACTTACTCACCGCCTGGCTTCCGCCTTGCCAGCATAAGATGGGATGATTGGGTAGCAGTTTTTGCAGGGCTTCCGCTGCTTTCTCACCCTCGACAAACCAGCACACTGCATCAGGATATTGCAGCAATCCAGGCAATCCATACAGCGGACGCAAGCCGGACGGAGCCTTGAAACACCATTCATACTTGCCGCCTTTCTCCCAAAGTGTCAGAGGTGAAAATTGCTTTTTCTCACCCTTGGGTTTTTCATAGCGGTCATGATAAAAATTAACCTGGCCATTCTGATCATGATACGGATAACGCTTTGACGGCTTCCCGTGTTTCGGGTGTGCGGCCGGTGGCTTGGGTGCATCATCGGGAACCGGCATGATGCACTGCCAGCCGTCGCCATCACTGCCGCCACCCGGCGGAACCGGGGCGGCGTTCGATTCTTTCTTATCGGTTGATGGTTTAGCGTTGTCCGATTTTTTTGAAACGGTTGCGGCGCGTTCTGACGTGCCGGATTTCTCGGGCGATATATTAAGAAACTCAGCTAGCCGTATAGCTGCTTCCCCTTGTGGCATTTTTTCCAAATAGGCAATCAGTGCCACCAAATCCTTACCTTTGTCACCCGTGGCAAAATCAGCCCATTCGCCGATATTCAAATTGATCGAAAACGACCCCGGCTGGGAATCCGAGCGCGTAGGATTCAGAACCACGTATTCATGGCCTTGCTGCTTGCCACCAGGCAGCCAATGCGCCAGCACTTTATTGATGTCACACAGCGCGATGGAAGCAACATGCTTAATGTACGGTATCTTCGGCATTACCACCCCCTTCACCAAGGGTTAGCAAATTAATTACACTGCTAAAAACGGAATTGGCTCGATCTACAATCACCGACAGCGTAACGATGTCTGAATTTTTAAACGCAAATTTTGAATCAATCAGTCGTATTAAAAAATCGAATTGATCAACTGCAAGCCTGCAATCCATCGCTTCTTCGGAAGAAACAGGCATTTGATTTTGCAATTGCCAAATCTCATCACGAATTTTCTTCGTTTCCAATCTAAACTTTTCAGGATCGCTTAAAATCTCACAACCATCACCGCCAGTGTATTTATCGTAAAAACGTTTAAATTCCGGCTCGATTGCTCTGGCATGCTTGGCCATGCGGCTTTCATAGCTTTCGGAGCAATCTTTGTGTAATTCTTGGTCATTGCTTGCCGTTTCAGACGAAATGGTTTCTTCAAGAAGCTTTATATAACAAGGCAATCCTTTAGAACAAATCTCATTGGTCAACAATAAAATGCCGGGCAAATCACTACTATAAACCCCATTATGGTCAAGTTTTCCCGTAAATTTCTCTCGTTGAGTGAAAAAATTTAATGCAAATCCGGCAATGTCCACATATTCCATCAACTGTTCGCCGATCTCCCTTAGCGCGCAATCATCGGCCTGTATAAGCTCCATTACGATTTCATGCAAAGGTTCGTACGCTTCAAAGAAAACATTTGAGAAACCAGCGGTTTCAAAAGCCGTCATGAGTGGAGATTCATCAGATTTTTGTAAATCCTTCAATCTGTTATGCAAGAACCTGAACGTGTTTTCGATTGCCTTTAATTTCCAAATCATTTCCGGGAATTCGTTTTTGGGAATGGCTACTAAATCTTGGGCTTCTGTTGCGGGGTTTTGATTAGATGTTGTCATGATTTACTCCTTTGTTTACGGTTTCGAGAAAACCGCCGCCCGTGCGAGACACGGGCGGGCGGATAAATCGGGTTGACAGACCGGATCAGAGACCGGCGAGCACGAATGCTCCCCAAGATACCCACCCATAAAAACGAAAAGGGCAAATAGATTACGGACATAAAAAAAGCCGCATAGCGGCCATATCCGCTCTGATAACAGGCTGTCAAACCCGTCCATTGATTTTGCAATGGCACAACCAGCATAAACCGACAGGTGCGGCCAAGTCAATAAGAAGAAGTTATTCATTGATTTTTCCTTTCGATGTACTGGCAATGGCTTTTAAGGAATCCGCGATACTTTCCAATAACCGCAATTCTTCAATCTTTACGGTGCAATGGGTAAGCTCAAGCCGGTTAATTGCGTGTGCCAATGTATGTGCAGCAACCAATTCAGGATGTTTTCGCATGATGTCGGTTGATGACAATTGCGAGTGTTTTTCATCCTCAAGCACCACAGCCAGAAATTCAGCCGCCACCTGCAAATCGTTATCCGCCATATTTACAGGCTCATCGTTTTGCGCTTGTTTGTGCCAATCATCCAGGTTAATTTTGCTCATGCCACCACCTCGCATAAGCTTTTTCGATCAGAAACAAGCTTTCTGACAAGCTTTTTGACTTCGCTTTCAGATTTACCGGCAATCAATGCGGCATTGATGGCTGATATTTCACGTTCCGGCCAACCTACAGAACGCCCGCCAAGATTAACCGGCGGCGTCATCAAACCCTTTTGAATGTCATCGTAATGTGCGGATCGGCTTTTTCCGCGCAGTTCTAACACGTGTGGAAGCCGTAATAGTTTGTTTGTCATCATTCACCCATAAACATTATTTATACTAATGAATCCGCCCGAAATTGCTGGGCGTTGAGAGAACGATAAAATGTGATGAAACTGCCACACAACCGGCGTGACAGTAGTTTTTTCGATGTAAAAAAGAAACGCTAGAAAAGCGATAAGTTATTCTTGCGCATCAGTATTGTCTTTTAATGCACGCCAAACAGTTCTCTCGCTATACCCTTTTGATACTAATTCTTTTACGAGGTTTGTTTTATTCTTATGAGGTTTTACTTTAGATAATTCACCAAATTCCCGTTTGATTTCCGCGTGATCATCTTCCGCCTTTTTCTGCTGTTCACGAACACGTTTTTCATTTCCGGCATTCATCCTATCAATTGAAGGAAAATATTTTTGCTTACTGCTCAAATAAATATTATCCCTGTGCATGACGATCTCAAGCGCAGCCGCATGATAGCGCGTTAAAAATTGCTTCAATTCATCAATGCAATAAGTAACCCATTTACTATCGCCCACATATTTATAGGCATACATTGCCATTTGCAGCGATCTTGCGGCGGCATGGTATGCCGGTTCATAGAATCTTGTATTCTTTCCTTTCACTGGTTTAATTCTGCCGAAATCAAGACTAGTAACTAAACATCGAAGCTCATCAGGATCATTCATGCATTCATTAAACGTTTCATCCTCTTCTAAATTCCAAGCTTCTTCATCAATCCAGAACCGCTCATACTCGAAACAAGCTCTCCGAAGTTGACTAATGAGATAAGAAATACCTGAACGATTAAATGAATCATTCCATTCTTCACTTGTGATGTTGGTTGCTACGGAATTAGTATTCTCTTTAATCTCATCAAGTAAATTGAACACGTAATCAAGCTCACTCATGTCACTAAAAATAAGTATTTCGCTAGTGCGTGGGTATCGATCAGGTATAATCCTGATGATCCCTGGCTTATTGGATTTCTTGCCTTTTTCTGGCATAGCACACCCTTCAAAAGTGCATCCTTCAAGATAGGTCACCCCAGGCGGTTGAAGGAAACCGTTTTCGCCTGGCCTGGCTATGGGATGATTGAATTATTCTATAAGAAAAATCCAGTTTTTCAAGTCAGGAATTTTGTGATATGAAGATAAGCGTTATTGTTTTGTTTATTCTCAAAAGTTAGTTTTAATATCACCTCTACTAACTCCTCAGGTGTAAGTGATATCAATACATTTATATCCGGAATGAAGGATATTAAGTTTGCCTTGATTGGTTTTCTACTAATCAAAAATATCTCATAAAAACATCTTGCGCTATTTAACCATTTTTACCTGAGATGGTAGGGCGGCAACAGGATAAATCAGCGCTGCATTTTCGCATTAAATTGATACCGAAATCGCCAAAAGTAGGGCGAACAATGGAAACAGAAAACCCCGAAATAACGGCTGAAAGTGGGGCAAGCCCCAGTGTCTTGAGTGATGATTCTGAAAAAGTGGGGCAGCTATAGTCGGCCATTCATAAGGGTTTCGAGAATTCCGCCCCAATTGCCCCACTCGCCCCACTAAAAAATAAGGGGATAGGAGTAGAGCAATAGTGATGACATAAAAGATCAAACTGATTTATGAAATAACGGAATGACTTCCGCTCCTTTTGCCAGTACTTCTAAATGGTCACTCCACCATGCCATTATTCTTTTTCGTTCTGGTAAGTATTCAGCCCGATTATATGCGCCTCTTACTTCATTCCTTTCTCCATGTGCCAATTGACGTTCAATAGCATCAGGACTAAATAATCCGGATTCATTTAGTGCAGTAGAAGCGACAGCCCTGAAACCGTGTCCGGTCATCTTGCCTTTATATCCCAAGCGATACAAAGCAAAGAGTAATGTGTTATTACTGATTGGCTTGTTAGGGTTGCGTCCAGGCAATAAAAATCGACTTTCACCGGCAATAGTTTTTAATTCATTCAGTATGTTTATTGCTTGGCGGGTGAGGGGTACTACATGTTCATTTCTCATCTTCATCCGTGTAGCTGGCACAACCCATAGTGCATTATTCAAATCAAATTCTGTCCATAATGCACCAATAAGCTCATTGGTGCGCACGAACGTTAAAGCCAGCAATTGCAAAGCAAGCTGTGTTTGTTTATCACCTATGCTTTCGTAGGTGGCTATTGTTCTTAGCAGTTCAGGTAATTCCTCCGGCTTGACAGCGGCTTGGTTTTTCTTTTTGTGTGGTGTGAGTGCACCCCGTAAATCAATGGAAGGATCACGATTGCAGCGGCCTGTTGCCAAGCCATAGCGGAATATTTGCCCACATATCCCAAGCACTCTATGCGCCAGATCATAAGAGCCACGTTTTTCTATAATGCGAATCATGTTGAGCAACTGCGGCGCTTCAATCTGGCTGATTGGGTACATGCCTATATAGGGAAATACATCTACTTCTAGCTTGCGAAATACACTTTTAGAATGAGTTTTTGTCCAGGTATGCTGCTTTGCGTGCCACTCATCGGCAACAGCTTTGAAACTATTCGATGCAGCTTCCTTTGCCTTTTGCTTATTGATCTGGCGATCTATAGACGGATCAATATTATTTTTAATCTTGTCCCGTTCTATCTTTGCTTTTTCCCTGGCTAGACTTAGGCTTACATCGGGGTAAACTCCCAGTGATAGTAGTTTTTCTTTCCCATGTAGTCTGTAGCGCAGCCGCCAATACTTTTTTCCATCTTCATAAACCCAAAGAAAGAGCCCGTCACCATCATATAACTTGATTAGTTTCTTTCCTTCGGACGTGGCGTTTCTATAACGTACATCTTTGTATTTCTCGGCCATAGTGGGGTAACTTTAGTGGAGGTAAGAAAAGTTACCCCCAAAGTTACCCCTATTTTTTAATGGATGCAAGTGGATTATTTTGGATTAATATGGAACAATATTATTTGTAAACTGGCTTATCTATTGATTCTCATGGACTGCTTTGGATTCGTGCGGAATATGATGTGGAGGCGGGGGTCGGAATCGAACCGGCGTAGACGGCTTTGCAGGCCGCTGCATGACCACTCTGCCACCCCGCCTTTGTTCTCTGTGTGATCACCACAAATCTGCAAATTTGTATCAAATGGTGAAATGGAGCGGGAAACGAGGCTCGAACTCGCGACCCCAACCTTGGCAAGGTTGTGCTCTACCACTGAGCTATTCCCGCGATGTATAACATCTCAACAATTAGCTAAGATGCTTCAGAAACAAAGGGGGGATTATAGAGATGCTGTATGTTTTGTCAAGGAATCACTCTGCAAAGCTTAACGTAGTAACCTGCTATAATCGTCTAAAAATAAAGTGATTGATTGATTAGCTAGCTTTTTCTGAATGATTTCGCAACATAGTAGTTGATTTCCTGGCTCTAGAATTTCTCAATGGAAATTTAGATTAAGTTTAGGAATCAATTGTATGTCTTTGCTTCAACTGACGCATCATATGCCCTTATTGCCCTATTGGCGCCTTTCTGGTTTTTATTTTTTTTATTTCGCTTTAATTGGCGCTTTTTCTCCTTATTGGACATTATATTTACAATCGCTGAATTTTGATTCATTGCAGATCGGCATACTAATGTCATTGCTTCTTGTGACGAGAATATTTTCTCCTGCATTTTGGGGTTGGGTGGCGGATCACACAGGTAAACGCGCCGAAGTCGTGCAATTTGCTGCGGTATTGGGACTAATCACTTTTTGCGGTTTTTTTGCGGGTGAGTCTTTTGGTTGGATGTTTTTGTTTATGTTGCTGATGAGCTTTTTTTGGAGCGCGTCATTACCATTGATGGAGGCCATTACATTATCGCACTTAGGAGAGCATACGACGCATTATGGGCGTATTCGTTCTTGGGGTTCGGTGGGGTTTGTGGTTACCGTAATAGCTGTCGGTATGGCTCTCGATAAAGTAGAAATCATTTGGTTGCTGTGGATAGTATTGAGCTTAAAGCTTTTTATCGTTATTTTCTCCTATCAAATTCGTGAGAAAGCAGTGATCGGTGAGGTGGCTGAATTTCAGTCAATACGGCAAATTTTCTTTCGCTCAGAAGTGCTGTTGTTTTTGTGTACCAGCATGTTGATGTTGTTTGCACATGGAGTTTACTACACTTTTTTTTCAATTTATTTGGTCGAGTCTGGTTATACCAAAGGATTTGTCGGATGGTCCTGGTCTATCGGAGTGATTTGTGAAATTGGCATTTTTTTCTTGATGCCTTGGTTGTTGCAGCGTTTTAGCTTAAAGCACATTCTGCTGTTCAGTTTTATGTGCGCGATTGTTCGGTTTTTATTGATCGGTTGGGCAATTGAATGGCCGATCGTGATCATTTTTGCACAGATATTGCATGCGGCTACGTACGGTGCTCATCACATTACTGCGATGATGATTATTCATCATTTTTTCCGCGGACGGCATCAAGCCAAAGGGCAAGCCATTTATTCCAGCATCGTTTATGGGTTGGGTGGTTCGCTTGGAGCGATATTGAGTGGCTATGCTTGGGAAAAATTTGGACCCGAAATAACGTTTTCGATAAGTGCTGCTGCTGTTGCTATTAGTCTAGTTTTGACCACATGGAAAATGAAGTCTATTTACTCTACCATTAAGTCGCCTGTTTAGTGTGTTGTTGTATAAAAGTTTATGGGATAATCCATTCTAATCTGAATTTGAGTGGATAGAATGCAAACGTTATACGACAAACTCTGGAGCCAACATATTGTTCCGACTGAATCAACGGATGCGGGCAGTATGTCATTGATTTACATTGATCGTCACTTGGTACACGAAGTCACCAGTCCGCAGGCATTTGAAAGTTTGAAACTGGCCGGACGCAAACCATGGCGATTGAATTCTATTCTTGCCGTCGCCGATCACAATGTGCCGACGACAGACCGCAGCGATGGTATACAGGATCCGATTTCTCGGCTACAGGTTGACACTCTCGACCAAAATTGTGATGAACTAGGAATTACGCAATTCAAAATGGATGATTTGCGGCAAGGGATCGTGCATGTGATCGGACCGGAGCAGGGCGCTACTTTGCCTGGCATGACCGTGGTGTGCGGTGATTCGCATACCAGTACGCACGGTGCCTTTGGTTGTTTGGCCTTTGGTATTGGTACGTCTGAAGTTGAGCATGTTTTGGCGACACAATGTCTTTTGATGAAGAAATCTAAAACGATGCACGTTGTGGTTGAAGGTCAATTAGGCTTGGGTGTCACCGCTAAAGATATTGCATTGGCGATCATCGGAAAAATTGGTACCGCGGGAGGTACCGGCTATGCGATTGAATTTGCCGGCAGTGCCATTCGCGATTTGTCGATGGAAGGACGTATGACCTTGTGTAACATGGCAATCGAGGCAGGTGCTCGTGCTGGCATGGTCGCTGTTGACGATACCACGATCAATTATATAAAAGGCCGCCCATTCGCACCGCAAGGAGAAATGTGGGAACGAGCTGTTACGTATTGGAAAACCTTACACAGTGAACCTGAAGCTGTATTTGATCGGACGGTGACTTTAGATGCAGCGCAAATAAAGCCACAAGTCACGTGGGGAACTTCGCCAGAGATGGTGACTACCATAGACGGTACGGTTCCTGATCCTGCGCGTGTTACGGACGAAGTGAAACGCAAAGACATGCAACATGCGTTGAATTATATGGGTTTGAAAGCCAATATGCCGATTCAACAAATTACTGTTGATAAAGTGTTTATCGGTTCTTGTACTAATTCGCGTATTGAAGATTTGCGTGCTGCCGCGCAAGTTGTTAAAAATAAAAAAATTGCGGCTAATATCAAATTGGCGATGGTGGTTCCAGGCTCTGGTTTAGTGAAACAACAGGCTGAGCAGGAAGGTTTAGATAAGATCTTTACCAAGGCAGGATTCGAATGGCGCGAACCGGGCTGTTCGATGTGCTTGGCTATGAATGATGATCGTTTGAATCCAGGGGAGCGTTGCGCGTCGACATCGAATCGTAATTTTGAAGGAAGGCAAGGCTCGGGAGGCAGAACGCACCTTGTGAGTCCTGCCATGGCAGCGGCTGCCGCTATCGCCGGACATTTCGTCGATGTTCGAAAAATGAATGGATAGTTCAGGCTGCAATAGGGTGAGAATCTTGATTAGTTTTTTACACGATAAAAGATAAAACGAATGGAAAAATTTCATACGCTGACTGCTGTTGTCGCGCCGATTGATCGTGCCAATGTGGATACCGATGCGATCATTCCGAAACAATTTCTAAAATCCATTAAACGTTCAGGTTTTGGACAATACTTATTTGATGAATGGCGTTTTTTGGATCACGGAGAACCTGGAATGGATTCGTCAAAACGCCAACCCAATCCAGAATTCGTGTTAAATCAGCCTAGATATCGAGGCGCACAGATTTTAGTGGCGCGTGCCAATTTTGGTTGCGGTTCTAGTCGCGAGCATGCTCCGTGGGCGTTACAGGATTATGGTTTTCGCGTCATTATTGCACCGAGTTTTGCGGATATCTTTTTTAATAATTGTTTCAAGATAGGATTATTACCCATTGTACTGGACAGCAAAATATTGGATTTGATTTTTGTTGAGGTTGCTATGCATCCGGGTTATCAATTGACAGTCGATCTGCAAAATCAAAGTGTTAGTACTCCTGATCACAAACTCTTTGAGTTTGAGATCGATATTTTTCGCAAACACTGTTTGCTCAATGGATTGGATGAGATCGGGTTGACGCTGCAACATGCGGAAAAAATTAAAGCTTTTGAGGACAAAAGACGCGAACAACAACCGTGGTTGTTCACTTAACGAGACAAACTACAAATACTATGAAAATCGCAGTACTACCCGGGGATGGAATTGGACCGGAAATCGTGGCACAAGCTGTTCGTGTGTTGGAAGCATTAAAATCGGATGGTTTGCCGATCGAGCTGGAAAATGGACTAATCGGTGGATGCGCGGTCGATGCGACGGGAGAGCCTTATCCGGAAGCAACGCATCGTTTGGCCAGTCAAGCCGATGCGGTTTTATTGGGCGCGGTGGGTGGACCCAAATATGATTCATTGCCGCGTCAACAACGTCCGGAAAAAGGTTTGCTGGCGATTCGTAAAGCGCTTAATTTATTTGCTAATTTACGTCCGGCGATTTTGTATCCTGAATTGGCAAATGCTTCCAGTTTAAAATTTGACGTTGTTGCCGGCTTAGATATTTTAATCGTACGAGAATTGACCGGTGATATCTATTTTGGCGAACCGCGAGGGATAGAAACGCGTGATGGTCAACGAGTCGGTTTTAATACCATGATTTATAGTGAATCTGAGATTAAACGGATCGCGCATGTTGCTTTCCAAGCGGCGAGTAAACGTCAAGGGAAATTGTGTTCGGTCGATAAGATGAATGTGCTGGAATGTACGCAATTGTGGCGTGATGTTGTGATTGAAGTGGCAAAGGATTATCCGGATGTTACGCTTTCACATATGTTAGTTGATAATGCTGCCATGCAATTAGTACGAAACCCTAAGCAATTTGACGTGATTGTAACCGGCAACATGTTTGGTGATATTTTATCCGATGAGGCGTCAATGTTAACCGGATCGATCGGCATGTTGCCCTCTGCTTCTTTGGATCAGAATAATAAAGGTTTGTATGAGCCGATTCATGGTTCGGCACCGGATATTGCCGGTAAAGATATCGCTAATCCGTTAGCGACGATTTTGTCGGTAGCGATGATGATGCGGTATACCTTTAACCATGAGGAATCTGCAAAACGTATCGAACAGGCGATTAAAAAAGTATTGGTTTCAGGGCTTAGAACCAAAGATATAGCGGAATCAAATACTTCTCTAGGAAGTGTAGTGGGCACTCGGGCTATGGGCGATGCGGTGTTATCTGTTCTATAGCGTGTGCTTGTGAATCCCAATGAGGGGAAAATGTCATAAAGGATTAAATTAAATAGGTTCTCTGTGCTAAATCGTTTGTTGTAAATTTATAAAATAAGTTAATATTTATACAAAGTTTTTTATTTTTTATCATTTTGTCAATTTTTAGGATATCAGTCAGGCAATGAAACAAGTTGGCTTTGTTGGATGGCGCGGCATGGTTGGATCAGTGCTGATGCAACGGATGCGTGAAGAAAATGATTTTTCATTGATCGATCCAGTTTTTTTTACTACATCGCAAAAGGGTGGTGTAGGTCCCGATATTGGTAAGGAAATTCCTACGTTGCAAGATGCACACGATGTTAAGCAATTGGCTGCTATGGATATCATTGTTTCTTGCCAGGGAGGCGATTATACCAATGAGGTCGTCAAGCAATTGCGTCAATCCGGCTGGTCAGGATATTGGGTTGATGCAGCGTCAGCTTTGCGTATGGATAAAGATGCTGTGATTATTCTTGACCCAATCAACAAGCCTGTGATTGAACAAGCTTTGCAAGACGGCGTAAAAAATTTTATTGGTGGTAACTGCACCGTAAGTTTGATGTTGATGGCCGTTGGAGGGTTGTTTGAAAAAGGCTTGGTAGAATGGATGAGCGCGATGACTTATCAAGCTGCGTCTGGTGCGGGTGCTAAAAATATGCGTGAATTATTGGAGCAAATGGGTGAGACGCATAAAGCAGCAAAAGATTTGCTAGAAGATCCAGCGTCAAACATACTGGATATCGATCGTGAAGTGGCGGAAACACTGCGCGATAAAACATTTCCTACGGAAAATTTTGGTGCGCCGCTGGCGGGTAGTTTAATTCCTTGGATTGATAAGGAAGTTTCCAACGGGCAAAGCAGAGAAGAATGGAAGGGGCAAGCAGAAACAAATAAAATTCTGGGTCGATTCGATCATCAGATTCCCGTTGATGGCATCTGTGTGCGTGTCGGAGCGATGCGCTGCCATAGTCAGGCACTCACTATCAAGTTGAAAAAAGATATTCCTATTGAAGAAATTGAAGAAATCATTGCAAACTCCAATGAATGGGTTCATGTTGTCCCTAATCATCGTGAAGAAACGACTACGGAACTCACGCCCGCTGCCGTAACAGGTACTTTATCGATTAACGTCGGTCGACTGCGGAAATTGGCGATGGGGGGTGAATATTTGTCAGCTTTCACCGTAGGAGATCAACTGTTATGGGGAGCGGCAGAACCTTTGCGTAGAATGTTGCGTATTTTGATACAACATTAAACGATCGTGGCCATCTATAAAATGGTGATGTGTTATTAATGAAAATTTTGAATGAATTGCCTATGTGATTGAATAAAAAGTTTACTAAATGAATCGGTTTATATTTGAAACATAGCCTGTTTCAGTGCTTACGTCGTAATGCTGGCCTTGCAAATATTTATTTTTGAAAAGAAAGAGGGTATTTCAGTGTATAAAACTTCCTTTAAAGTAAGCTTGTTTTTGATCATTCTGTTGTTGCCATATACGGTACTTTTTGCAGCAGGACTGGGTAAGTTGTCACTTACTTCCGCTTTGGGGCAACCCTTAAGTGCTGAAATTGATATCGTTACGACTAATAAGGACGAAATTCCTTCATTAAAAGCCAGCATTGCTTCTCGAGATGCGTTTGCTCAAGCGGGCATCAATTACGAAACCTTTTTTTCAGCCATTAAGGTTTCCATCGAATCGAGAACTAACGGTAATCCTTACATTAAGCTCAGTTCTCCTCAAGCGGTTAATGATCCTTTCTTGAATTTATTAGTGGAATTGAATTGGGCTTCTGGACGAATCTTGCGGGAATACGCTGTTCTGCTAGATCCTGCTGAGTCAGCACCCAAACAAATTGCTGCTCCGAGTATTCCCGCTACTGTTGCTCCGGTTGTGGCTGCCCCACAAAAAGACACACCGCCTGCACTTGATAGTTCACCATCTAAAAAAACAGCACCTGTAAAAAATCCTAAACCAGTGAAGACCACAACTGAGAGTGCTGCATTTCAAACCACGGGCACCTATGGTCCGGTAGCTCCAGGCGATAACTTGTCGGCTATTGCACGCCAAGTGTTGCCAGCAGGTGTAGATCTTAATCAGATGCTGGTGGCGCTTTATCGCGCTAACCGTGATGCTTTTATAGCAGGAAATATGAATCTGCTTAAAGTGGGCGCGGTTTTAAAAATTCCTGAAAAAGGAGAAGCTGACGCAATCGATAAAAAATCAGCGCGTTCCGAGATTCGTATGCAAGTGATTGATTGGCATAACTACCGGTCAAGGCTTGCATCATCATCCCGTGGACTTTCTTCGCAAAAACCAATACGGCAATCCGATCAAGGTAAAATCACCACGCGAATTGATAAGCAAATGATCAATGCTAGTGAAGCACCTAAGGAAGTATTGCGTTTGTCGAGCGCGGTCCAAACAACTACGGATGGCGAGGAAAAAGCTTCTGCACAATCTGGCGCATCAGATCGCTTGCGGATGATGGAAGAAGACGCTATTGCAAAGAATCTCGCGCTTAAAGAAGCTAATGAACGCGTAGCGATGCTGGAAAAAAGTGTCGAGAATTTAAAAAAACTACTGGAATTGAAGGATGCGTCTCTTGCTCAGGCGCAAGCTAAAGCAGAATCCAATGATAAATCTGTAACTAAATCCGAAACTAAACCTGAGACTATCGTTGCACCTACGCCGCAGGCACCCATTCCAGCGCCTGTACAACCACCGGTGACAGCAGAAAAAAATGCGACTGAGTTGGAAGCAGAGCAATCTGGCGTTGCAACTACTCCAGATTTAGTAGTAGCACCTACACCAGTGGATGACCCTGTACCAGCACCGGCACCGGCACCAGTGCCAGTTTTGCCAGCCGCGGCTCCTGTAGAGAATGTGGAACCTTCATTGACTGATCAGATCTTTGCCAATATTGAATATGTTGGTGCTTTTTTGATGGTGATATTGTTATCTGCATTATTATGGGTGCGTAAGCGGCGTCAACGTTTAGAAGAAAACGATGATGACGATGATAAAGCCGCGGAAGGTTTTTCTTTCAGGATGAAATCTAGAATGGCAGGAATGGCAGGCGCGCATCAAGCGGTTGCCGCAGCGGATAGCCATGCATCCGATGATGAAGATGAGGATTCAATGCATCATAATACCTTGGCTGCTGCGCATTCAGCTCAAGAAGAAGACCGGGATTTTGAACAAAGCACAGTGATGTATGCGAATTTTTCGGAAAAATCTGAGGAAACTGGGTTTGATGATCATCCGCAATCAGATTTAGACGACGATGCGACAAAACATCATTTTCAGTCAGCAGAAGCATCGAATGATATCGATCTTGCTGATGAAGATACCGATCATAATACATCGGCTCAGGCTAATTACGAGACTGAGTTCGATTTGGCAGATGCTAAGGAAGCCAGTCAAAACGATTCGGTCGCAATTAATCTATCTGATTATGATTCAGCGCCCAGTTCGGCAACCGAAGAAGCGTCGTCGGATTTTGACATGACATCAGAGGCGGTTTCTGATCAAGAACATACGATTGATTTTGATCTATCGCCGGAAGCAATCAAATTAGCCGATGAGGATATTCAGAAAATAAACCCTGCAAGCAGTGGAAAAGCATCCGCAACCGCGCGTGATTTAAGTCCTCTAGAACTTATGGATGAACTAGATAGTTCAGATCAGTTGGCTTCTGACGACATTGATGGATCTGCTAAAGCTATTCCGGTTGTGCCTGAATTAGGACTAGAAAATATCAACTTAGATATTGAAAATGCTGATTCTGCAGCGCAGCAAGAAAACGAATCAGATTTGAATGCCAACAGTGAACAATGGCAAGAAGTTGAAACCAAGCTTGATTTAGCAAAAGCGTATCAAGAGATGGATGATAAGGAAGGTGCTAAGGAAATGCTGGAAGAAGTCATTCGGGATGGCGATACGAAGCAGAAAAGAGCTGCTAAGAAATTAATGAAAAGTTTGTAACCATTAGCGTGCTTAAGATAAATCATTTTTATCGAATCACTCGACACTGATAGCGTTGGTTTGTGCGAATCGTTTTGGTATTGGAGTATGATGGTAGTCGTTATTGTGGATGGCAAAGCCAACCGGGTAAATGCACGATTCAGGATACGCTAGAACAAGCATTATCGTTAATCGCGCAAGAAAATATTCGAGTAGTCACAGCAGGGCGGACTGATACTGGTGTACATGCGTTTTATCAAGTAGTGCATTTCGATACTGAATCAAAACGACCCATCAATGCGTGGATACGCGGCGTTAACGCTAAGTTACCGAATGATATTGCAATACGGTGGGCGGCTGAGATGTCATCGGATTTTCACGCTCGTTACAGTGCGGTGGAGCGCCATTATCTGTATTTCCTGCTAAATCAATCGACTCGTCCGGGATTACAGTCAGCGAACGTTGGTTGGTTTCATCAGCCTTTGGTATTGGAAAAGATGCAAATTGCGAGTGATTTTTTACTTGGGGAGCATGATTTTTCATCATTTCGGGCGGCTGAGTGTCAAGCGAAATCACCTATCCGAACCATTACAAACTTGAGTATCGTTCGCCGCGGTCCCTTAATTGTTTTTGATTTGCGCGCAAATGCTTTTCTGCAACATATGGTTAGAAATATTATTGGTAGTTTGATCTATATTGGGAAGGGAAAATACCCGCCCGAATGGATGAAAGATTTGTTACAAAGTAGTGATCGTAAGTTGGCAGCCCCCACTTTTTCTTCTCAAGGTTTGTATTTAGCCAAAGTTTCTTATCCCCATCAATGGGGACTGCCCGAAATTCCTAGAATGCCTTTAGTGGATGAGATGTTATATAATTAGCAGTTGTTATGTCGGTACGTGTAAAAGTATGCGGAATTACCCGCAGTGAAGATGCGCAGTCAGCGATTAAAGCGGGTGTGGATGCCATTGGTTTTGTGTTTTGGCCGCAAAGTCCGCGCTACATTGATCCTGAATCAGCCTATCATATCGCTTCCCGGATACCGTCTTTCATTACCGTTGTGGGTGTTTACGTGGATCCTGATGCCTCTTGGGTTGAGCAAACAATCCAAAAGGTTAAATTAAATTTGCTGCAATTTCATGGTGATGAATCTCCTGAATTTTGTGCGCAATTTTCGGTGCCCTATATTAAAGCGATAAGAGTCAAAGAAGATACAGATTTGTTACAATACGCACAACGCTATGAAACGGCAAAAGGGCTGCTTGTCGATACTTATACCGTTGGCATGCCGGGGGGGACCGGGCATACGTTCGACTGGAAATTGATCCCATCACGATTGCCACTGCCATTGATTCTTTCCGGTGGTTTGAATTCTGAGAATGTGTCGAATGCCATTCGGGAAACTCGTCCTTGGGCAGTCGATGTATCGAGTGGCGTGGAAGTTGCAAAAGGGATTAAAAACGAGGGAAAAATTTTTGCTTTTATGCAGGGGACTAAATAATTTTGAGCGCTTATGATCTTCCGAGTCGAGACGGCCATTTTGGTCCGTATGGCGGTATTTTTGTAGCTGAAACATTAATTTCAGCATTGGAAGATTTGCGCCAAAAATATGAATATTACCGCACGGATTCAGAGTTTCAGGCCGAATTTGCTTATGAATTAAAACACTATGTGGGTAGGCCCAGTCCTATTTATCATGCAAAAAGATGGTCAGAGCATTTGGGCGGCGCGCAAATATTACTAAAAAGAGAAGATTTAAATCACACCGGCGCGCACAAAATCAACAACACCGTGGGCCAGGCTTTGTTAGCGCGGCGTATGGGTAAAAAAAGAGTGATTGCGGAAACAGGCGCTGGGCAGCATGGTGTAGCGAGCGCTACGGTGGCTGCGCGTTATGGCATGGAATGCGTGGTATATATGGGGTCGGAGGATGTTAAACGTCAGGCGACCAATGTATACCGAATGAAATTGCTGGGTGCGACTGTGATACCAGTAGAATCCGGATCGCGCACTTTAAAAGATGCGCTCAATGAGGCTATGCGCGATTGGGTAACCAATGTTGAAAGTACCTTTTACATCATAGGAACTGTGGCTGGCCCGCATCCTTATCCAATGATGGTGCGAGATTTTCAAGCAATCATAGGCATTGAGGCAAAAACACAAATGATGGAGCTTTTTGGTCGTCAGCCCGATGCTCTGATTGCTTGTGTTGGCGGAGGATCCAATGCGATTGGCTTGTTTTATCCTTATATTGAGGACAGTACCGTTCGTTTGATTGGCGTTGAAGCGGCTGGTAAAGGGATTGAAACCAAGCAGCATGCTGCGACACTTTCTACCGGTAGGCCCGGTGTGTTGCATGGAAACCGTACTTATTTGATTCAAGATGAAAACGGTCAAATTATTGAAACCCATTCCATTTCAGCCGGATTGGATTATCCTGGAGTAGGACCAGAACATGCTTGGCTTAAGGATTGTGGACGAGCAGAATATGTTGCCATTACGGATGACGAAGCACTACAAGCTTTTCATGATTTATGTCGATATGAAGGCATTATGCCCGCGTTAGAATCAAGCCATGCGCTGGCATATGCTGCCAAATATGCGCCAACCCTACCAAAAGATCAGTTATTGCTGGTGAATTTGTCGGGGCGTGGGGATAAAGATATGGCGACAGTCGCGCAAATGTCTGGTTTGTCACTTTAGGTTTGAGAATGGTATGAATCGAATTGCGCAAACATTTGCAAGCCTGAAGAATCAAAATCGTAAGGCGCTTATTCCCTTTATTACTGCGGGTGATCCACATCCGGATGTTACTGTTCAATTAATGCACCAATTAGTGCGATCAGGTGCTGATATCATAGAACTGGGTGTACCTTTTTCGGATCCTATGGCCGATGGCCCGACGATACAGAGATCATCGGAACGAGCTTTGAAGCATCACGTAAGTCTCAATAAAGTACTCGATTTTGTTGGCGAATTTAGAAAGACCAATACCGATACACCGGTCGTTCTCATGGGTTACGCGAATCCGATTGAAGCAATGGGATACACGGTATTTGCAAGTAAAGCACGCAGTTGTGGCGTAGATGGTGTGTTGATCGTTGATTATCCGCCTGAAGAATCGAGCGAATGGGTAAAATGCCTTGATGAACATGGCATTGATGCCATCTTTTTATTATCTCCAACCACTCCGAAAGCCAGAATTGAACAGGTTGCTAAGCTGGCAAAAGGCTATGTGTATTATGTTTCTTTAAAAGGTGTCACTGGCGCGTCGCATCTGGATTTAGAAAATGTTAGCCAACGATTGAAAGAGCTACGTCAGCACATTACTATTCCAATTGGCGTCGGGTTTGGTATCCGTGATGGTGCCACAGCTAGGGCCGTGGCTAATGTGGCCGATGCCGTGGTGATAGGCAGTCGGATTATCGAGGAAATAGAACATGCGACACAAGATAAATTGCTGCTTCAAGTAGCTTCATTGTTAACGGATCTTCGCAAGGCAATGGATGAGCATTAACAAAATGATCAACGAATTTTTCCTCATTACATAGTATGAGTTGGTTTCAAAATATAATCCCGCCCAAAATTAAAAAAAAACAAGCCGGTGAAAAGAAAATTGTTCCTGAAGGGTTGTGGAGCAAATGCAAGAACTGCGAGGCGGTTCTTTACTTTTCCGATCTGGCAAAGAATTTGAATGTTTGTCCGAGATGCAGCTACCATAACCGTATTTCTGCGCGAGACCGGGTCGAATTTATTTTGGATCAGGATGGCCGTATCGAAATTGGTGCGACGGTAATAGCCACCGATGCACTCAAGTTTAAAGATAGCAAACGCTACATCGATCGCTTGGCTCAGGCAAAAGAGGGAACCGATGAAAATGATTCTTTGATCGTTGTACAAGGGAAAATCAATAATCTTCCTATTGTTGTTGCGGCTTTTGAGTTTGGTTTTATGGGTGGCTCGATGGGGTCGGTAGTGGGTGAGCGTTTCGTGAGAGGCGTTAAAGCATGTATTGATCAGCGTATGCCTTTCGTCTGCTTTAGTGCGAGCGGTGGTGCTCGCATGCAAGAAGGTTTGTTTTCTCTGATGCAAATGGCCAAAACATCCGCTGCTTTAACTCGCCTCAGTCAGCATCAGCTACCTTTTATTTCTGTTTTGACAGATCCTACCATGGGAGGCGTTTCAGCGAGTTTCGCTTTTATCGGTGATATTGTCATCGCGGAGCCAGGAGCATTGATCGGTTTTGCAGGTCCTCGTGTGATCGAGCAAACGGTTCGGCAGACACTTCCAGAAGGTTTTCAGCGTTCAGAATTTTTATTAGAACACGGTGCCATTGATCTGATCGTGGATCGTCGGCAGATGCGCGATAAAATTGCTAGTTTATGCACGCAATTAATGCGCGTACCTGCACCAGTTGCTTCAATGAGCTAAAGAATGCTTCTTTGTTGCTAACCTTAGCTTGATTACTTTTTCCCTATTATCAGCGCATTACTACTGAATAAAGTCATTGTTTAGGGGTAAGACATTTTTTCATTACGTTCATTGTCTGATTGGTTAACCTATCTTGAAGCAATTCATCCCAAAGACATTGACATGGGCCTCGAAAGAGTCAATCGTGTTAATGAACAACTCAACTTAACTCCCAAGTTTCCTCTCATTATTGTTGGGGGCACCAACGGCAAAGGATCAGTTTGCGCGATGCTTGAAGCGATTTTGTGTAGCGCAGGCTATCGCGTTGGATGTTATACCTCACCGCATTTGTTACGGTATAACGAACGAATGCGTATCAACAAAATAGCAGTCGATGATGCGAGTTTGTGTCGCGTATTTGAGCGTGTCGAACAGGCGAGAGAAGCTTGCCAAACATCGCTGACTTTCTTTGAATTTGGTACATTAGCTGCGATGGATTGGTTTATTCAGCTCGAAGTTGAAGTGGCCATTTTAGAAGTTGGATTGGGTGGGCGATTAGATGCTGTGAATGTATTTTCTCCAGCTTGTTCGATTGTAACGAGTATCGATCTCGATCATATGGAGTATCTGGGAGACAATCGTGAAGAAATAGGCTGCGAGAAAGTGGCTATTTTTAGAAGAGATACACCGGCGGTTTGTGCGGAGATCGATTTGCCGCATGCGGTTTTACAGAAAATGAATCAAATTAATCCTCAATTACTATTAATCAATCAAGCATTTGGCTATATCGATAAAACCAACCAATGGGATTATTGGGGACCCAAAGGAGAGCGTTATTCGCTCCCGATTCCTGCGTTAAGAGGAAAGAAGCAATTACAAAATGCGTGCACCAGTCTAGCTGCTTTAGATGCTCTGTATGATGTATTACCAGTAGCGATGAAGGATATTCGAGAGGGCTTGAGTCAAGCTACTATTCCTGGAAGATTTCAAGTCATTTCAACGCAACCGATGATCATTCTCGATGTGGCGCATAATCCCGCAGCAGCAATGGTGCTAGCGGATAACTTGGTATCGACTAAACCTATCGGAAAAACGTATGCGGTTTTTGCTATGCTGGCAGACAAGGATATTGCCGGGGTAGTGAGGCGAATAAAACAGCAAATTGATGTGTGGTTAATTTCGTCGGTTGATTCTAAGCGATCCGCAACGGTTGAACACATACACAATCAACTCAATGAGGCGGGAATAGTTGCTGACAAAGAAACAGTTTTACCGTTTTTAAATGTTCAGGAAGCTTTCGTTTTTGCCTGTAGAGAAGCGACTAAAAATGATAGAATTTGCGTTTTTGGATCCTTTTATACGGTGAGTGATGTACTAAGGCACTGGAAAACGCTTTGAGTGAGATTTCATTGGATAATAAATGAACAAAAATATTAGTGAAGAAGAACTGTTATTACGTAAACGCGCAAGAAGACGGCTTGTTGGTGCGATTGTCTTAGTTGTCATTTCAATTATCGTACTGCCGGCTATTTTTGATGAACCCAAAACGGATAAAGCGCCGCAGGAAGTGGTGATTAATTTACCTAATGTGGATAAATCGGTTAGTCATTCTGTTCAAATTCCTGTTCCTCCCAAAGACTTGGCTCCGACTGGTGCTTTGAATCAACAGGGGAATCAGTTGACCGAATCAGTGCCACCGTACGAAGCTACTACAGCAGACACTCGTGTCACTGAGGATTTTGAAGCAACACCGGATGAACGTAAGCGTTTACCAATACCCGGCATCAAACCTAAAATTGAGATTAAACGCAAAGTAGTGACGGAAGAAACGGCAGTGGTTCCTCCCGCAGCACAGACACCGAAGGTTACTCCGAGCGCGGCAAGCAAGCCCGTTAAATCAACCGATACAGTGGGTACGACAGAAATTCCGAAAGGCGGCGTGATCATACAATTGGGCGCTTTTTCTGATCAATCGAAAGCAAGACAACAGTTAGAAAATTTAGTGATGAACGGATTTCGCGCCTATACTGAAGTGGTTAAAACCAGTGCTGGTGATGTGACTCGCGTCAGAATTGGACCGCTCGCTTCTAGAAGTATTGCAGAGAACGAATTAAAGAAACTGAATAAGTTGGGTTTTGATGGTGTGATCACATCGAAATAACGAAACAATTGCTAACCCTTAAATCTAGAATTTGATACACGAAAACTAATTTTTGCCAATGACTGTTTTTGACTATGTAGTTTGTGCTATTTTTTTTGTATCAATTGTTTTGAGTATCATCAGAGGATTGGTTCGTGAAGTGCTGTCGATTGCCGGGTGGATTGCGGCGTTTATTGTGGCCGGTGCATATACGTCCTTTTTTGTGAAATTTCTTCCGGATGCGGTAGTCGGTGAAACATTACGGTTTCTGGTTACATTCGTGCTGGTGTTTCTTACCGTATTAGTGAATACTGCATTACTCACGATGTTACTCACAGCATTAATTAAAAATATTGGCTTGGGCTTTATTGATCGATTATTTGGTTCTGTATTTGGGTTTTTAAGAGCATTAATCATTGCAACCGTCATCGTGCTAATGGCTGGATTGACGACCATCCCGAGTCAATCATTTTGGCAACAGGCTGTGTTTAGTAAACCTTTAGAATTAGTAGCTAAGCAAGTTTTGCTGTGGCTGCCGGAAGATTTAGCAAAACATATTAGTTTCGACAAGAAAGAGAGCTATTAAATTATAAATTTAGTGATGCTCTTATCTTTTTGCAATCGTATTGGTAGCCGGCTAGTGCAAGTAAACGAAACAAATGGAGTTTCTTTATGTGTGGAATTTTAGGTGTAGTTGCACAATCACCCGTGAGTCAATTGCTATACGATGGGCTGCTAACATTGCAACATCGAGGGCAAGATGCCAGTGGGATTGTGACTGCGCAGCATAATACCTTTCATATGCATAAAGGTCTCGGTATGGTACGAGATGTGTTTCGTACTCGAAATATGCGTGCGTTAGTTGGAAATATGGGGATTGGTCATGTACGCTATCCCACCGCCGGATCAGCAGGATCTTCCGCTGAAGCACAACCTTTTTATGTCAATTCTCCTTTTGGTATTGTTCTCGGTCATAACGGTAATCTCACGAATGCCATGGAGTTGAACGAAGAGTTGTTTCGTGCCGATTTGCGGCATGTTAATACCAATTCCGATTCCGAAGTGTTGTTGAATGTTTTGGCGCACGAATTGCAAGCCAATACTCATAGTTCCCAATTAGATCCGGAAACAATTTTTAAAGCGGTAGAGGGCGTGCATAAACGTTGTCGAGGTGCATACGCTGTCGTCGCAATGATCGCAGGGTTTGGCTTGCTGGCTTTTCGAGATCCATACGGTATCAGACCATTGGTTTTTGGTTCGGTGGAAAATGAGTCAGGAACGGAATTTTTGGTTTCTTCAGAAAGCGCTGCACTAGATACCCTAAGTTTTAAATTAATTCGAGATGTAAAGCCAGGTGAGGCTATTTTTATTGATGAGGCGGGTAATTTTTATAGTAAACAATGTGCTACGCATCATTCCTTGAATTCATGCATATTCGAATATATTTATATGGCGCGGCCAGATTCAGTGATGGATGGTATTTCGGTTTATGAAACACGGCTGAATATGGGTGAACATCTCGCTGAGAAAATTAAAAAAACCATGCATCATCTGGATATTGACGTAGTGATCCCCATTCCCGATTCCGGCCGCCCAAGTGCACTGCAACTAGCCTATCAACTGGGCGTTAATTTTCGCGAAGGATTTGTAAAAAACCGCTACGTCGGGCGTACTTTTATCATGCCCGGACAGCAATTGCGTCGCAAATCAGTCAAGCAAAAACTCAATGCAATTAGTGTCGAATTTCGCGGTAAAAATGTTCTGCTAGTTGATGATTCGGTCGTGCGAGGAACAACGAGTCGCGAGATTGTTCAGATGGGGCGAGAAGCGGGGGCTAATAAAATTTATTTTGCTTCAGCAGCACCACCTGTTCGATTCCCCAACGTGTATGGCATTGACATGCCAACACGGCAAGAATTGATTGCGACAGATCGAGATACCGATGAAATTTGTCATGAGATCGGCGCTGATAATTTGGTTTTTCAGGACCTCGATGCGCTTAAATCTGCTGTTTCTAAAGCATCGTCCCAAACAAGAAATTTTGAGACTTCTTGTTTTGATGGTATTTATCTCACTGGCGATGTAACTACGGAATATCTGAAGCAGATTGAATTGCAACGTACCAATCTTCCCAAAATACGTTCCCGTTCTAATACACAACTTGATTTAAGCTTGGTGGTTGCTGATTGACATGCTTAATAAGATCTTTGAGGTACTTTAATATCTATGTCTGAACATTTTCAACCCGAAACAATCGCATTGCACGCGGGTATTCATCGCAGTCAATTTAACGAACATTCTGAAGCGCTTTATTTAACGTCGAGTTTTGTTTTCGATAGCGCCGCACAGGCAGCGGCACGTTTTTCTGGTAGCGAACCAGGCAACATTTATTCGCGTTTTACTAATCCTACCGTGACTGCTTTTGAAGAACGCCTTGCTGCACTTGAAGGAGCTGAAGTCTGCGTTGCCACTTCGTCGGGTATGTCTGCTATTTTGGCGTGTGTGATGGGCTTGCTATCAGCTGGGGATCATATCGTCGCATCAAGAAGTTTGTTTGGTTCTACAGTTAACCTTTTTAACAATATACTGAAAAAGTTTAACATTGATACGACATTTGTATCTGCGACCGATGTTGCCTCTTGGCAGATGGCGATTCAACCCAATACCAAGCTTTTTTTTCTTGAAACGCCTTCCAATCCATTAACAGAAATTTCGGATATCGCCGCATTATCGACGGTGGCACACCAAGCAGGAATTTGGTTGGCAGTCGATAATTGTTTTTGTACTCCCGCGTTGCAAAAACCGCTTGAATTGGGTGCTGATATAGTAATTCATTCTGCTACTAAATACTTGGAAGGCCAGGGTAGAGTACTCGGTGGCGCTGTATTAGGTAAAAAAGATTTATTGATGGATGGCGGCGTCTTTGGTTTCTTACGCACGGCCGGACCTACACTCAGCGCATTTAATGCGTGGGTGATCATGAAAGGAATTGAAACACTGAAAGTGCGCATGGAAGCGCATTCAGCGCACGCTTCGGAAATAGCGCGATGGCTAGAATCTCAACCGAATGTCACGCGCGTATTTTATCCAGGATTATCTTCACATTCTCAATATGAGCTTGCTAAAAAGCAGCAAAAATCGGGAGGAGGCATCGTTGCTTTTGAGGTGAAGGGAGGGAAAGAAGCAGCCTGGCGCGTGATTGATTCTACGAAACTGATTTCGATCACCGCAAATCTAGGTGATGCTAAGAGCACGTTAACTCACCCAGCCACAACGACGCATGCCAGAATTACTCAAGAAGCGCGCGATGCTGCCGGGATTTCGGATGGGTTATTGCGGATTGCTGTCGGATTAGAAGCCGTGCAAGATTTACAGAATGATCTCGCACACGGACTTAAATGACTAAAAAAGCGAGCTGATGAGATTATTAAACATCAGCTCGCTTTTTGATCTTTCAAATAAATTTTTCTAGCACATCTCTATTTGACTTGATAATTAACTTCCTACTTTCACAAAATTACCACCTTGTTTAATCCACGCTTCTTTGGTAACAGTATTGGTGATAAATGATGCGTCCGTAGCAAAACAATCGGATACAACTTTATTAGTAGCAGTACCTTTCATGTGATAAGTGACCGGCGGCGTTATGGTCATGCCAGGTATGGAGCTTCCAAGTTCTTGAACTGCGGAAGTAATATCAAGGCAAATATCAGAATTAACACTAAAATTCGTGTATTCCGAGGACGCATTAATCGTGCAGGTTTTGATGTTTGCTGTTTGATTTACCAACTCTTGTAACAAATTAGGGCCAGAGGCTACTTGTACCCCTTTTATTTCAGATGACGTAATAGTATTTACTCCCAATACTGAAATTCCTGTGACTGTTGTTTGTGGTGGAGCACTGCAAACATTATTGCTATTATTAGTGGGCATAGCAATGCATTGACCATTCGTGGTGACGGTAACGACATTGCCACTCTGTGTTGCCGTGAATCCAGCAGGCATTTTAGTCGTGTCACAGCCAGGAATTCCTGTGTATGTGCCAGAATTATCTACGGTAGTAATCATGCTGGCGAGTGAGTCAATACGCTGTGGATCATTACCAAATTGACCACCCATTACATATACATCATTAGTTTTTGTATTGACTCCAGCATAAATTCCTGTTTCTGGATAAAACCGATATAACCAAGATTCAAGCGTTTGAGTCGGCTGAATGCTAGGGAAAAAGCTCTTATAACTATTTTGTGCCCAATTTAATAATTTTTCGGTGTCAGTAGCCACATCTGCCACAGAAGATTGAATGTTACCTAAAAATGCGGCCGCAGCAATGGATGATAACAATAGATTTTTTATATGTTTTTTCATAGCGAAATCCCTTTTTCAAAATTTAATTCATATTTCATTCTGAACAATCTCCAATCAGACTTTACTTGCATTCAGTTAAATACTGCAAGTTGCTGAAGAGTAACATTTTCTAATTATATTTAATCGATAAAATAGGGTGTGAATTGATCTTATTTTTAAAGATTGAGTGAAACTTCCTGTCAAGAAATAGGCTGCACATATAGAATATTAGGATATAACGAGTCGAATTTAATAAATTTCTTGTAAATTCAGTGAACTAGATTTTTTTTATATTTTTCTCATCGATTTCATGCTTGTTATCGAAGTACTTATTCTTAAGTAGTTAGTAAATAGCACCTAGTACAAATACTCATTGAGTCTGTAATAAGCCAGGAGCCTACTACTATATTTTGATAAATATACAAAATCTTTAAAAACTTTTCTTGGCAATTAAAGTCAATCCAGTGTTGATGATAAGAATTGACTTACTGGTATCTTGTTTCTTAGCACATAGGATACTTCAACCAGTATCGTTGGATGACGTAATCAAAATACTATCTAACAAGATATTTTTTCAGGAAATTCACAGGATGATTTTACTATCAACTTCCTGACAATTTGACTAATGAAAAAATTGAGTCAAATGATAAAGTCCGCAGTGGTCTAAACAATAACTCAAGGTAATTAGCAAAATTGCCAATTTTTTGCTGATTCAATAATAAAATGACTTCTAAAAATAAATATTACTTCCGTTCCCGCATTAAAGAGGCAAAATTTCGCAGATTAGTACGTTGTTTTGCATTAGATTTTACTGCAACAAAAGCTGCGCTCTTAACAAAAATTTCTGTACGATCAGTCAATACCATTTATTTAAAAATTAGGCAGCGACTGACTCAAAATAACGAAAGTCAAGGTCAGAATAAGATTGTTGGTGACTTTAATCTTGAAAAAGCATTATCAAAAATACGCACAATCGATCTCAAAGCGCTTGAAAATAAAACCCCTTTACTGGCAATTTATGGTGTTGTTAATCACAACAATACGATTTCTACAACGATTCTTCCTGGACATGCAGAATACGCAATAAAAGCTTTGGATTCTGACAACAATACATTAAAAAGCACTGTAACTCAGCTATTTGAATTAAGTCAATACGATGCATTAATTGCGATTTATCCGGGTATGCGCATGAAATTGTATTTACTTCATCCAACAAACAATAATAATCACGGTCACTCTGAAGAAGTTGACACAGAATCTTTTTGGGCTTTTACAAAATTACGTTTGACGAAATTTAACGGGATTCCAATGCAAACTTTCTTTTTACATTTGAAAGAAACGGAATTTCGCTTTAATCATCGCTATGACGATATTTATGACGAGCTACTTAAAATGTTACGCACTAACCCACTATGATTGCAGTGAAATAATGTTACAAATATAAAAACAATTATCGTAATTTTCCTTCGCGCAGAATGATTTCTGATTACAATAGTCTCAGGAATATTATTTGTCATTTATTTTACAATGGAAAATTATGAAGCCTTACTAGCTACCCTCGCTCTAATGCTCGGTAGCTCATGGGCGAGCGGTATCAATCTTTATGCGGTAATCGCTATCTTAGGACTGGGTGGTTCTACTGGTTATGTCCAATTACCTAATGAACTTGTTGTCTTGCAAGATCCATTGGTAATCGGTTCCGCAAGTATCATGACTGTCGTACATTTTTTCGTCGATAAAATTCCAGGTGCTGACACAGTCTGGGATACGATTCATACCTTTATTCGAATCCCGGCGGGGGCAATGCTAGCAGCAGGCACAATAGGTGATGCCACGCCAGCATTAGAAATTGCAGCGGGGCTTTTAGGTGGAAGCGTCGCTGCCACCACTCATGCCACCAAAGCTGGCACTCGTTTGATGATTAACACTTCTCCGGAACCTGCTTCAAATTGGTCTGCATCATTGACTGAGGATTTCTTGGTACTTTCTGGCATGTGGGCTGCATTAAAACATCCAGAAGTTTTTTTAGGGTTATTTGTTATTTTTATCATATTTGCTATCTGGGTTTTACCGAAATTATGGCGTTTTATAAAAATTTTGCTGAATAAACTAAGAAGATTTTTTGGCGTTAAAAACTTATCTGAAAGTTTTCCTGCGGATAATGGAGATACGTTGCTGCAGTCGCATGAGCCTAGACAATTACCTGCGTCCGATAAACTAAAGCAGTAGCATAGGCAGCATTCGTTAAAAAGAACTCACCGTTCTGATTCTAGATAAAACTCGATGGTCTATGCCGTTATGCGGAGGGATGAATTTCAGACTTACTGCTCAACTGCTTCAAAATCGCATTCTCGAGTTGACTGTCTACCCAAACTTCTTGAGGTATTGCCCACAGTGTTTCGGAAGCAAAGTTTAAACACTGCAAAGCGTTCTTTTCTGACAGGACAACGATGTCGCCTTGTGGAAAATCAATATCTTTCGCCACGAATCGATGATTCTCAGAAAATGAATGAAATGCCGTATCGCTACTCAGTTCTGCTTTCTGAGCCGCAACAAACATCCATTCTTCATCATCTGCATCAGTAATCATATGTACCCGCGTATTTTTAAAATGGGATAGCGGTTGGCGGTCTTCTGGTTTGAGCAGGTTGTAAGCGATTTCTGTAACGGATTTGAATGGATATCTTTTATGCCAATGCTGTGTGATCAGCGAAAAGTTTTTTTCGTCACTCGCGATAATTAAAGTATTTTCACTTAATTTTCTTGGATTGGCACGTAAGGGACCGGCCGGTAATAAAAGGCCGTTACCATAACTTTCTTCGGAGAAATCCACCAAAGTTATTTCGATATCACGCTCTAAGCGATGAAATTGCAGTGCGTCATTAAAAATCAGAATGTTACATCTTGGATTCGCTTGCAAGAGTGCTTGTGCTGTCTTAATACGATCGTTTCCCATCCAAACCGGACAATCCGCGCCGAAACGATGTACAAATAAGCGCGTGTTGCCATCCATGTTTTCAACTAAATGAGTTGCTTCGATAGGCGTGCCAGTTATCAAATTACCACGTGTCACAATTCCCGGTGAATAGCCATTTTTGATCAAACTATCGATCAACCACAGTATCAACGGTGTTTTACCACTATTTTCGACGCTGATGCTATCTACGCTAATAACGGAAACCGGTAATTTGACGGTTTGGAAAATATCCAACCAATAGCAAAATTTTTTGATCGTTAAAAATAATTCATAGCAGAGGCTTATTGGCCACAAAATGATGTGTAGAGGAGTAAATCGATGCCAATAAAGCGCAGATAATTTCATTTTTTAGAATAACCAGTAATATGAATGAAACAAAAAATACTCAATCAGTACGCTCTTTTTTTACAAAATATTACACTATATCCATTGCTTAATATTCCCTGTTTATTCTGCCACTGTAACACAGCATCGTATTCTGCATACCATCCGCTATAATGACGGTTTTGTTTTGCTTCATAAACAACACCTTCTTTTTTATTTTCATAATGGAACTTGATAAAAGCTTTGATCCAAAACGTATTGAAGACCGTTGGTACTCGATTTGGGAGTCGGCCGGTTATTTTAAACCAGCGCTGACAGAAAATTCTTCTGCCTACTGTATTATGCTGCCGCCACCTAATGTGACCGGCACATTGCATATGGGGCACGCTTTTCAGCACACACTGATGGATGCCTTGACACGCTATCACCGGATGCGGGGAGAAAATACGCTTTGGCAACCGGGTACCGATCACGCTGGCATTGCAACACAAATTGTTGTTGAGCGGCAATTGGATCAGCAAAACTTGGATCGCCGCACAATGGGACGGGAAGCTTTTCTCGAACGCGTGTGGCAATGGAAAGAGCAATCAGGCTCAACGATCACGCGGCAAATGCGGCGATTGGGGAGTTCTTGCGATTGGACGCGCGAGCGGTTTACGATGGATGCTGCCTTATCGCGTGCAGTTACCGAAATATTTGTGCGATTGTATCGTGAAGGATTGATTTATCGTGGTAAACGGTTGGTCAATTGGGATCCGGTGCTACAAACCGCGGTTTCTGATTTGGAAGTGGTTGCCACTGAAGAAAATGGATCACTGTGGCATATTCGCTATCCTTTGGTATCGGGCAGTAACAATCAAACGGAAGCATTGATTGTTGCGACGACACGCCCTGAAACGATGCTGGGCGATGTTGCCGTGGCCGTGCATCCTGATGACCCACGTTATCAGCATTTGATCGGCAAACAAGTGCAACTGCCATTGTGCGATCGAACGATTCCCATCATTGCCGATAGCTATGTAGATAAAGAATTTGGCACTGGTTGCGTCAAAATCACGCCTGCACACGATTTTAATGACTATCAGGTTGGCCAACGCCATCAACTTGAACCCATTAATATTCTTACGTTGGACGGTAAAATCAACGATAACGGCCCGGTAATTTATCAAAACTTGGATCGTTTCGATGCACGAAAAAAAATTATTGCCGATTTGGAGGCACAAGGCTTTTTAGTTGAAACAAAACCGCATAAGCTGATGGCGCCACGTGGCGACCGCACCAATACCATCATTGAACCGATGCTGACCGATCAATGGTATGTGGCGATGGATGAATTAGCAAAACGAGGTTTAGACGCCGTTGCTAAAGGTGATATTACCTTTACGCCAGATAACTGGAGCCATACCTACAATCAATGGTTGGAAAACATTCAAGATTGGTGCATTTCACGGCAATTATGGTGGGGGCACCGTATTCCGGCGTGGTATGACGACGATGGCAATATATATGTCGCGCATAGTCTGGAAGAAGCGCAGCAATTATCTCGTGGCAAATCGCTGAAACAGGATGAAGATGTTCTGGATACATGGTTTTCATCGGCGTTATGGCCGTTTTCCACTTTGGGCTGGCCAGATGAAACACCGGAACTACAAACATTTCTTCCGACTTCGGTATTGATTACCGGTTTTGATATCATTTTCTTTTGGGTTGCGCGAATGGTGATGATGTCTTTACATTTCACCGGTAAAGTACCTTTCAAAGAAGTATATATCACCGGATTAATTCGCGATTCCGAAGGTCAGAAAATGAGCAAATCAAAAGGAAATGTATTAGATCCGCTTGATTTGATTGATGGTATTACGTTACCGGAATTGCTTGCCAAACGTACAACCGGATTGATGAATCCGAAACAAGCCGAATCCATCGAAAAAAACACCCGAAAACACTTTCCCGATGGGATTCCAGCATTTGGCACCGATGCATTGCGTTTTACCTTTGCGAGCTTGGCTTCGCACGGTCGCGATATCAAATTTGATATGCAACGCTGTGAAGGTTATCGCAATTTCTGTAACAAATTATGGAATGCCACACGCTATGTGCTGATGAATTGTGACGGCAAAGATACTGGTTTGGATGCGTCACAACCGTTACAGTACAGTCTCGCAGACCAATGGATGATTAGCCGCTTGCAACAAGCCGAACAAAATATTGATCACGCCTTTACCCATTATCGTTTTGATCTGGCCGCGAGAGAAATGTATGAATTGGTATGGGACGAGTACTGCGATTGGTATGTTGAATTGGCGAAAGTACAACTCAATAGCGAAAACATTACGGCGCAACGTGCCACACGCAGAACACTGGTACGCGTATTGGAAGCAATGCTGCGATTAGTGCATCCGGTTATTCCTTTTATTACCGAAGAGTTGTGGCAAACAGTTGCACCACTGGCGGGAAAAACAGGTAATAGCATTATGAATCAACCTTATCCACAGGCTGATTCTAACAAAATCGATTCGCAAGCAGAAAAATCGATTGCGATACTCAAAGAATTAGTCAATGCTTGTCGAACTTTGCGCAGTGAAATGAACTTATCGCCCGCTATGAAAGTACCACTGTGGGTTACGGGTGATACGCAAACACTCCACGAATTTTCAGCTTATTTGTCGGCATTAGCAAAGTTATCGGATATCCATATCGTAGAAGATTTACCAAATGTAGGTGCACCCGTTTCAATCGTGGCTAATTTCCGCTTGATGTTAAAAGTGGAAATTGATATTGCTGCTGAACGGGATCGATTAACAAAAGAAATAACACGCTTGCAGGCAGAAATAGCCAAAGCGCAAGCAAAACTTTCCAATGCAAGCTTTATAGAACGTGCTCCTGAAAATGTAGTAGTGCAAGAAAAAGAACGGTTGCAAAACTTTACCGATAAATTAGGCCGAATTTCCGAGCAACTCGATAAATTGAGTTAATTTTTTTGATTCATAATAATTTTAAGCAAAGCGTACTAGAATTAATTGTTAGGCTTATTATGATAAAAAAAGTGAATTTGAGTGATGTTCGCCTTGGTATGTATATCCACGAATTACGTGGCAACTGGCTTGAACATCCTTTCTGGAAAAAATCATTCAAGCTCGATGATCCAAAAGATTTGGATAAACTCATCCAATCTGCAATTGAGGAAATATGGATTGATACCGAAAAAGGTCTGGATGTAGCGGATGTTATTGCACCACAACCACCAACGCCTGATCCAGAACCACTCAATGTTGCACCATCGATAATCAAAAAAACTGTATCGTTCGATGAAGAGTTAAGTGTCGCAAAAAAATTACACACAAAAGCGAAAAATGCCGTCACATCAATGTTCAATGAAGTGCGTATGGGAAAAGCATTGGATGTTGCAGAAGCGGGACCATTGGTGGATGAAATCAATTCTTCGATTGAAAGAAATCCGAATGCTTTACTGAGTTTAGCGCGACTAAAAAACGCTGATGAATACACTTACTTACATTCTGTGGCAGTGTGTATGTTGATGCTTGCTTTAGCCAAGCAACTTAATTTGAATGAAAAGCAAACACGCCAAGCTGGCATTGCAGGATTACTGCATGATGTTGGAAAAATGATGATTCCCAATACGATCTTAAATAAACCGGACAAATTGACGGATGAGGAATTTATTACGGTCAAACAACATGCGCAATTTGGTTGGGAAATACTTAAATCGAGTTATCAGGTCGATGAAGTGGCATTGGATGTCAGTCTACATCATCATGAACGCGTTGACGGTAAAGGTTATCCAGAACAAATTTCTGGGGATGATTTGACATTGTTTGCTCGCATGGGAGCCGTGTGTGATGTATACGATGCCATCAGTTCTGATCGCAGTTACAAAAAAGCCTGGGGACCAGCCGAATCAATCAGCAAAATGACGTCTTGGCGCGAGGGGCACTTTGATGAAACGGTGTTTCGTGCTTTCGTTAAAACGATTGGGATCTATCCCAATGGAACTTTGCTGAAACTGAAATCGGGTCGACTCGGTGTGGTCATTGAACAATCCAAAAAAACTTTGGTTGCGCCAATTATTAAAGTGTTTTTTTCAATCCGCGCGAACGCACACATTCCTATGGAACTTATTGACTTATCGAAAGGAACCGATAGTGTTGAACACATCGAAGATCCTTTGAAGTGGAATTTGGATATTAATAAAGTACAAGGAATTACGGAATAACATCAAGTTTGCTGGATTTTGATGTGCGAATCTGGTCGATACATCCCAAAACCTTGATAGCAAAGGCTTGGTTGCGCTTTGGCGTGAAACTTTGCTGGCGCAAAAAGTGCTATGCAATCAAATGAAAGGATATCAAAATCATCTGCAATTGCTACATTTTCGCTCTACAAAAGACCCGTTAGAGCTGATTGGTTTTTATTCATGTTACGTCGCAAAAGAAGCTGATCGCCGTGGATATTCTTTCGATAAAAAAAAGATCAAAATCGCGCTAGATTTCATGTCAACAATACCGGTGACGAACAAACAAGTTCGCTACGAATTAGTCATCTACTTAGCAAATTAGAGGTTAGGAATCGCGTTTTATTTGAAGACATAAAAGCGCTTAAAAAATAGAGCTCCATCCTTTATTTCATGAAGTGTCAGGAGAGATTGAAAATTGGGAAATTCTTCACTAAACGATCATTGTTGATCATGCATTAAATGTGACGAATTAGAATAAAATATTTTCCTACCCTCGGCCGATCTTGCTTTTTTTGTAGTTGAAATAAGCACCCTTTTTTAGCATTTATCGCGTCTTTCTGTCACACCAGAGTCAGTTACACTATCCGCATAATCTATTTAACGTTTCCGGGAGCCGCTTCATGGATACAGCTTTTCACGAAATTGATGAACGTACTAATCTGACCGCCAGTAACAAATTTGAATTATTGTTATTCAGGCTAGGCGAGGCTCCAGGCACTGATCATCGCGAATTATTTGGTATTAATGTTTTTAAAGTTCGAGAAATTTTAGTGATGCCAACGATTACTGCAGTGGCTAATGCGCATGATTGTGTCATGGGTATCGCAAATATTCGCGGACAAATCATAACGGTCATTAATTTACCGAAAGTGGTGGGATGTATCCCTAAAAAAGGCACGCCTATTCTATTGGTTACAGAATATGCTCGTTCCACGCAAGCCTTTGCGGTTGAAGAGGTTAATGAAATAGTCCGCTTGGAATGGAATCAAGTTATCGCAGCCGAAGGAAATGGCGGAGATTTAGTGACCAGCATTGCGCGTTTAGACAGAAGTACTGATTCACCGCTGGTGCAAGTACTCGACGTCGAACAAATATTGCGTGATGTACTGCCGAATGCAACTGGCGATCTGACAGAACATAAAGGTGGTCCTAGAATAACGCTTCCACCAGGAACGTCGATTCTCGTTGCCGATGATTCACCACTGGCTCGAAGCATGGTAGAAAATGGACTGACTCAACAAGGCATCTCGTTTATTATGACCAAAAGTGGACTTGAAGCTTGGAATCAAATTCAAGCGATGTCGGATGCAGCCATTGCAGAGGGAAAAACTATTCAAGACAAGATTGCATTAGTATTGACTGACTTGGAAATGCCCGAAATGGATGGATTTACTTTGACGAGAAAAATTAAGAATGATCAACGCTTTAAATCGATTCCCGTGGTCATTCATTCATCGTTAACAGGTGAGGCAAACGAAAATCACGTCAAATCAGTCGGTGCGGATGCTTATGTGGCTAAATTTGTGGCTGCCGAGTTTATGCAAACCATTCGCAAGGTCCTGAATAACGTTCAACGATAGATAATGCCTAACTTTCTGACCATTCGTCTAAAACTTTTAGCGTACCATTAACCAGTAAATTCATTTCTTGCTGGTTAATGATGTAAGGTGGCATAAAATAAACAGTTTTATCGAGTGGTCGCAATAATAGTTGCTGTTTCAATGCAGCCTGAAAACATTTAATCGAAAATTCAGAATCTTCCGTTTCAAATTCAAAAGCCCAAATCATGCCGCAATTCCGAAAGTTTTTCACTTTTGGATGTGTTGCAAGCGGCAGGGTAATTTTATTTAAATAATCTGTTTTGTCACGATTGGTCTGAATCACTGCATTTTTTTCGAATAAATCCAATGTGGCGAGTGCCGCCCGACATGCTAATGCATTGCCCGTATGCGAATGTGAATGTAAAAAAGTACGCGAGGATTTTTCATGATAAAAAACTTCATAAATTTCATCGGTAGTCATTGTGACTGATAATGGTAGATAACCGCCACTCAATCCTTTAGCCAAACATAAGAAATCTGGCGCGATATTGGCTTGCTCACAGGCAAAAAACGTTCCTGTCCGTCCAAAACCAACGGCAATTTCATCGGCAATTAAATGCACTTGGTATTGCGAACAAATTTCTCGCGCACGTTGTAAATAAATAGGATGATACATACCCATTCCCGCCGCGCCTTGAATTAAAGGTTCTAGAATCAATGCAGCAGTAGTTGCATGATGTTGTGCTAGATAATTTTCTAATGCATTGGCTGCTCGCAATGCATAGTCTTGGTGTGATTCCCCGGTTTCCGCATAGCGCCAGTCAGGGGTTGGCATGGTTTTATATTGATGCAGAATAGGCGCATAGATTTGTTTAAAAATGGCAACATCGGTTACTGATAATGCGCCCAACGTTTCGCCGTGATAACCGTTCTGCAAGCTAATAAATTGGTTTTTTTCTGGTTTGCCGCACAATTGCCAGTAATGAAAACTCATTTTCAAAGCAATTTCTGTTGCAGATGCGCCATCGCTGGCATAAAAACAATGCCCCAATGAGCCAGGCGTCAAATTGTTGAGTCTTTCTGATAGCTCCACCGCAGCTTCGTGTGTAAATCCAGCTAGCATTACATGTTCCAGCTTTTCAAGTTGGTCTCGCAATGCAGCATTGATATCTAGATTGCAATGCCCGAATAGATTGACCCACCATGAACTGATCGCATCCAGATAACGATTCCCACTAGTATCATATAACCAAATGCCTTGACCCCGTTCAATCGGAATCAAAGGATAGCTTTCATGCTGTTTCATGATAGTGCATGGATGCCAAACTGATCCCCTACCTCTCAGTTGAAACTCTGAATAAAACGTTGAAAACTCTTTCATGAGCAGAAGTTACTTAAAATTTCAAACTGAAAATAAATGAATAGCATTATGAAGCGATGAGAAGAGAAATTTTAAGCACGACTATGCATTAAAATTACCTATTGTAGTCAGTAAGTAGATAGAACGTTAGTATGAACTCAATTTACTAACGTCTGTTTGATTCAGTCAATCTGATATTGGAGTATGAATCTGGCACAACAGATCTCAGCCTATCGGATTACACTCGTTGACTCATTGCTCCGAAGGATCAGTAACAAAACCTATTCTAATCACGCCCGCTTTAGCAGCAGCGCTCATCACACGAGCGACATCTCCGTAGTGGCACATTTTGTCCGCTCGGATGTGGAGTTCTGTTTGTGGTGCTTGCGCTACTGTCGAAGTAAAACGAGACGCAAGTTCTCCAAATTGAACCGACTCACCATTCCAATACAAGCTGCCGTCCATCTGAATGGCTAATTCGACATTTTCAGTGCGGGTAATATTGGGAACATTTTCAGCTTTGGGTAGCTCAACTTTGACCGAGTGTGTCAGCAATGGTGCGGTGATAATAAAAATGATCAACAACACCAGCATGACGTCGACCAATGGCACGACGTTGATTTCCGACATCGGAGGTTGACTACCACTACCTTGTATATTTCCACCAAATGCCATGTTATTGTCCTTCAGTAGTTGAAGCTACGTGTGCATTGGAGGAGCCATATGATGATAGCGTTGGCGCAACATAGCCTGATGCGGCAGTTGGGTTGTTTGTCGATACCGGCGCATGGCTCTCGCTGACCGTGACCAATGTAAATAAATCATGAGCAAAAGCTTCGAGACGTGCCAACCAAATCCGATTGCGTCGCACAAATGCGTTATAAGCGAGTACGGCTGGAATTGCTACCGCTAAGCCTAAAGCGGTCATAATTAACGCTTCCCCAACAGGACCTGCAACTTTGTCCAGAGTACCTTGACCTGACAGACCAATCTGAATCAACGCATGATAAATGCCCCACACTGTTCCAAACAAACCGATATAAGGTGCTGCCGAGCCTGCTGAAGCGATCAGCGTAAGACCATTTTCAATTTTTGTGGCTTCTTGATCGATACCATTGCGCAAAGTACGCGTGACTAGCTCGCTTACACCGCCTGCAGCCGCAAGCTTGTGAGAGTGATAGTTATTCGAATCATACGCCGCATTGATACCAAGTTTCGCAAGTTCAGCAAAAGCGTTATCTGGTTCATTGTTTTTTAGCTCTGCTCGGGCAGCTTGCAGCGAGTCAAACCCCCAAAATCGTTCCAGAAAAACTTCAGCGCGGCGTTTCGCAATAAAGTTAGTGGCACTTTTGGTAATAATTAAATACCAACTTGCAACCGACAATGAAATGAGCAGTCCCAAGACCGCCATGCCAACTTCATCAATCTGTGCAAGAAAATGTGAGAATCCAAGTCCATGTTCCATATTCGTTAATTTCCTTGTAATACAAAATTAAAAGGTTGCAGCGCAATTGCGCGAGCAGGTTGACCATCGCGCTGCGCAGGATTGCAATGCCAGCCCTTGACCGCAGTCAATGCGGCGTTATCCAGACGTTCATAGCCGCTACTGTTGATTACCTTCGCATTGTCCACATACCCTTTTTCATTTAATTCAACACGCAATACCAATTTTCCTTCTTCACCCATGCGTCGTGAAATAGCTGGATAAACTGGCGCTTCCAATTTTGGACAAGATACCGAAAGCTCTGAGGATAGTGTCACAGGCCCCGCAGGCATTTGTGTGGGACGTGCTGCGGCGACAACCGGAGGTTCTGGATCGGCAGTTTTTTCAATTTTAGGCTCTGAGACACGTTCTTGGGGTTGTTGCACCGTTTTCTGCACCGTTGTTGTTTTAGCAGTGATTTGCTTTTCCTTAACTTTTACGGGAGGCGGCGGTTTCTTAACCGGTTCGGCTTTAACAGGTTGCGGTTTTACATCGACAGGCTGGGGTGCTGGTACTGGCGCCGGAGCTGGTGCGGTAATTAATTCCGCAAACAACGTTACCATTTTCTCTGGTGGTGGAATCAGCTTCTGGTTCCATAAAAAATAAAATAACCCCGCGTGAACAAGCAACACCATCAATAAACCAGGTAGTGAGATTAAGCTGCTATGCGATGATTGAGATTGATATGAGAAGGTCAGTGATTGCATAACCAAGAGCAAGATACTGATTTTTTGCTTGTAAACTGTTTAATGATGATGGCTTATTGGTAATTCGTTATAATGAGTCGAAGCGATTTGACAATCACGACAATTACTAATTTCAAGGTGAAATAGTAGCCGAAATAAGAATAATTATCAATTTTTAGTATTACTAATATTTCTTTTAGTATTATCTTAAAATTTTATGTGATGCTTACAACAATTAGTTTTTCAATAATCACCAATATAATCAATCAAAAACATGCAAGATTCAGTGACAAGTAGTGGAATACCTAAGCTGTGGCAGCGTCTGCTATGTCTTTTATATGACTTTTTATTACTATTTGCCGTGATATTTATGGCGAGTTTAGTTTTTGTGCCTTTATTCTCAAGTATCGACCCACTTTATTTCAAACCGTTTTATCAGTTCTATTTGTTGACTATCATGGGTGTGTATTTCATTTGGTTTTGGACACATGGAGGACAAACACTCGCGATGCAAACTTGGAAGCTGAGGATAGTTGATTCAAAAGGTCAGAGCATTACCAAGAAACAAGCAATCACACGATACCTATTAGCCTTAGTGCTTTATCCATTTTTTTTTATCACATTGATTTGGATGTTTTTTGATCGCGACCGACAATTTTTGCATGATCGCATTGCTGGAACAAGGATTATTAAATTATAATTCTATAAAAATGTGAAGTGATTCATTTTTCTATGCAATAGATTGAATTTTATGATTCAATACGCATTCTCTTTGGTATGATCTGACAAGTTTTAATAGTAAAATTTAATAGTATTATGTAAGACGGTTTATATTTCTCATCCACATACTGGCTTTGCATGACAAATGCGTGAACATATTCTTTCGGCAACGTCTTCTCTAAAAATTTTCTTTAGAGATTTTTCGATTTCTCCGAATAATTTACTCATTTTTTCAGCAACTGTATTCATTTTTATTATCGATTTGCAGTTACCGTTAGGCGTGGCGGCTGGAGTGCCTTATGCATTAGTTATTTTTGCCAGTCTATGGGCAAGCGGAATGTCTCTTACCTATTGGATTTCGGGATTAAGCTTGGTTTTTGTTATTCTGGGATATTTCTTATCACCTTCATCAGTAGTTCCCATTGAAATTGCTTTGATAAATCGTGGATTGACGTTATTGTTGATTGTTTCTACCGCTATCATGGCCATCAAAATTAAAAAAGCAAATATTGATATATCTGCTTTATCACCTAATATATTGATCGATTCGATCTCAGGCCTTAAGAATAAACAAGCATTTGATATAGAACTACATACCGAAACACTGCGTTGCCAGCGATATCAACGAAATTTATCCATTGCGCTGATTGATATTGATTTGTCTCATTTTTCAGAAGAAAAAGACAATTACAGTGAAATACATGAAATCATAAGAAACATCGCCAATAACATCAAATCAAAAATCAGGACTTCCGATCTTCTTTATCACACAGATACGCAACAATTTGCAATATTGTTCCCGGAAACTGAATTATCTGAAGCGAAAGATGTTTGTGAAATTATACGCAATAAGACATCGTTCTCCACAACTCAGAAGGATGAAAATAAACTGTTTGTTGCGTGCATCGGCATCGCAACGCTTGAGACTCATGATAACAGTATAAATTTATTTCAACGCGCCGAAAATGCTTTGTTATTATCCAAAGATAGTGCTAAACATCAAGTTTCAACTGTGCCAGAAATTAATGGCAACAAAGATAAAAACGTAATTCCAGCAATTTTATCTCGTTCAAGGTCCGATTGATTTTTCTAACAAAGCCTTTTATCGGCAGGCGTCCTAATTAGTTCCTTGATTCCTAATCTCCAAGTTTTTAGTGATTACCGCTAGAAATAGCAGTGATGCGAAAGTGTTTAAAGTATTAAACAGTAAACCTGCCAGCACTAATCTTATATAATCACCATCTCCAGCCTAGATAAAGTCGTATTCAAGAGTTAATGAGCCTTATAAACAAACCGATGGCCAGAAAATCTCCAGGCCATTCTTTTTCGCCAAAAGTAGGTCGATTGTTACGTGAATCTGTCTACTTGCTCTTAATTGGTATCGCATTGTATCTAATCATGATTCTGGTGACTTATGATCGCAACGATGCGGGTTGGTCACACAGCGGTATATTTAACGAAGTGCAAAATGCAGGTGGATACGCAGGCGCGTGGCTGTCGGATTTATTATTATATTTGTTCGGTGTATCCGCTTGGTGGTGGGTTGCTTTCTTTCTTTCAACAGTTGCTTGGAGCTATCGACGAATCGATAGTGGCGGTATTTTCGACAAACAGTCGATGGCGCTATCGATTAGTGGTTTTTTGCTGCTTTTGGCGGCGAGCAGTGGATTGGAATCTTTACGTTTTTACACGCTTGACGCTGCGCTTCCACTGACACCAGGGGGTATCTTAGGAAATAGCATCAGTCTTTTCTTTTCTAAAGTATTTGGCGCAACCGGAGCAACATTGATTTTGCTCATATTGATTGCAGTAGGGTTTAGTCAGTTTACAGGCTTATCATGGGTACGTTTTGTAGAAAAGATAGGCGAAAAAATTGAAGAATCACTTTTCTTCGTCATTGGCAAATGGGAAATTCGACAAGATAAACTCGCTGGAATGCTGGCTTCCCGAACGCGTAACGAAATCATTGAACATGAGAAGAAACGTATCGAAGATACACCTTCTTTGCACATCGAATTACCAGCAACAACGATTGCCAAATCACAACGTATCACTAAGGAAAAGCAAGCACCTTTATTTTCTGATTTGCCAGATTCTGCGCTTCCTCCTTTGCATTTGCTCGATGAACCCGATAAAAATTTTGAGGTTTTATCAAAAGAAACGCTTGAATTTACATCGCGTTTGATAGAACGAAAACTGAAAGAATTTGGTGTTGATGTCAATGTGGTTGCAGCATTTCCTGGTCCAGTCATTACACGTTATGAAATAGAGCCTGCTGTGGGCGTTAAAGGCAGTCAGGTCATAAATCTGGTGAAAGATCTGGCGCGAGCGCTATCGGTTGCCAGTATTCGCGTAGTCGAAACCATTCCCGGCAAAACCAGCATGGGACTGGAATTACCAAATCCAAAGCGGCAAATCGTTCGTTTGCAAGAAATTCTGAGTTCACAAGCCTATGCCGATTCTGTTTCAGCACTCACTATTGCTTTAGGGAAAGACATCAGTGGTCGCCCCATCGTGGCTGATCTTGCTAAAATGCCACATGCCCTTGTTGCAGGTACCACAGGGTCTGGAAAATCGGTTGCAATTAATGCCGTAATTCTGAGTCTTTTATATAAAGCAACTCCTGAGCAGGTCAGGCTTATCCTGATCGATCCCAAAATGCTCGAATTATCGGTTTATGAAGGCATTTCACATTTACTCACGCCAGTCGTTACCGATATGCGTGAAGCGGCTAGCGCTTTGCGTTGGTGCGTAGCCGAAATGGAGCGGCGTTATAAACTCATGTCAGCTTTGGGCGTACGTAATCTGAGTGGTTACAATCAAAAAATTAGAGAAGCTCTCAAACAAGAAACGCCGGTGATCAATCCATTATCGCGTCCGGAAGATGAACCGGAGTATCTGGAAGAATTGCCGCTGATTGTGGTGGTGATCGACGAACTCGCTGATTTAATGATGGTTGCAGGCAAAAAAGTGGAACAATTAATCGCTCGGTTAGCACAAAAAGCGCGTGCATCGGGTGTTCATCTTTTATTGGCAACACAACGGCCGTCGGTTGATGTCATTACTGGTCTTATCAAAGCGAATATTCCAACGCGAATTGCTTTTCAAGTATCCAGTAAAATCGATTCCCGCACCATTCTGGACCAAATGGGTGCTGAGGCGCTGTTGGGTCAAGGGGACATGTTGTATTTGCCACCGGGCAGTGGTTATACACAACGTGTTCATGGCGCTTTTGTTGCCGATCATGAAGTGCATCGAGTAGTCGAATATCTTAAAGAACACGGTGAACCTTGTTATATTGAAGAAATTCTGCAAATCGATGATGAAGAAGGCGACTCATCCGGATCTTTAGAAATCAAAAAGACGCCTGAAGGAGAATCCGATCCTTTGTATGATGAAGCAGTTGCAATCGTTGTTAAAACACGCCGCGCTTCCATTTCCTTAGTGCAGCGGAATTTACGCATTGGCTATAACCGTGCTGCGCGTTTGATCGAAGAAATGGAACGCGCTGGCTTAGTGTCTTCGATGCAAAGTAATGGTAATCGCGAAGTTCTGGCGCCGTCACGCAACGAATAATGAAGTGTTGGCGTGGTGAATTTCTACAACCCAATTAGATCAATTTAAACGAGCTTTTATCAATATGCGAATTTCAAGTCAGCTTTTTGTATGGTTGTTGATCAGTTTTGTTTCGATTCCTGTGCAAGCCACGGCGATCGGCAGTTTAAGAAATTTCATCGCAGAAACACGAACAGTTAGCGCCAATTTTTCTCAAACACTGTATGACAAAAGCTCGCGGACTATTCAGGAATCGAAAGGATCAATGCAATTTGAACGGCCAGAAAAATTCCGCTGGTCATATCAAAAACCCTATGACCAACTGATCGTTGGAGACGGCAAAGAAGTTTGGTTTTACGATCACGATCTGAATCAAGTAACGGTTCGGCCCTTTAATTTAGCCATTGGTAGCAGTCCTGCGGCGTTATTGGCCGGCAGCAGCGCGCTAGAAGAAAATTTTACGTTGACAGAACTGGGTTTACAAGACGACATGGAATGGCTTGAAGCGATTCCTAAAAGCAAGGAAACCATGTTTGAGTTCATACAAATGGCATTTTCGCCACAAGGCGCTCTGAAACTGATGGCATTGAGAGACAGTTTAGGTCAAACGACATTACTGACTTTTTCTGACATAGAAAAAAACCCTCAGCTTGCTGACAATTTATTCAAATTTATTCCTCCCACCAACGCCGATGTCATCCGCGAATGATATCGGGTTATTTGCAACGACGCCCCCTCAAGCGCCACTCGCAGAAAGATTACGTCCCCAACATTTACAGGACATCATTGGACAAAGTCACCTACTGAGTGATGGAAAGCCTTTGCGTAGTGCATTTGAGTCGGGCAAATTGCATTCGATGATTTTGTGGGGGCCTCCAGGAACCGGTAAAACCACCCTCGCGCGCATCATGTCGACAGAATTCGATAGCGAATTCATTGCGTTATCTGCGGTTATGTCGGGCGTGAAGGATATTCGCAGTGCCATCGATCAAGCGGAACTGGTTTTGCAGCAAAAAGGACGGCATACCATTTTGTTTGTTGATGAAGTACATCGTTTTAACAAATCTCAGCAAGACGCGTTTTTACCGTATATAGAACAAGGCCTGATTACGTTTATCGGCGCCACTACGGAGAATCCTTCTTTTGAACTGAACCATGCGTTACTGTCACGTGCACAAGTTTATATTCTCCACGCTTTGTCCGAAGCAGAACTCGCGCATCTGATTGAGCGTGCTGTCAAGCTAGCGCTGCCGCATGTGCAGTTTTCTGCTGAAGCTCGCCAATTGTTAATCGAATTTGCAGATGGAGACGCTCGGCGCTTGTTAAATTTGTTGGAACAAATCGATAACAGCATCGAAACAAAAGAATCCGTTGCCATTAGCAAAGACTATGTCACAAATGCCTTGTCGCGAAATACCCGTCAATTTGACAAAGGTGGTGATACCTTTTACGAACAAATTTCAGCGTTGCACAAATCTGTTCGAGGTTCTTCTCCCGATGCGGCATTGTATTGGTTTTGCCGCATGTTGGATGGCGGCGCTGATCTTTTGTACATTGCAAGACGGCTGGTTCGCATGGCATCCGAAGATATCGGCTTGGCTGATCCACGTGCATTGCGTTTAACCTTAGATGCTTGCGAAACCTATGAACGATTGGGTAGCCCGGAAGGTGAATTAGCGTTGGCCCAGGCGGTTTTATACCTGGCTTGCGCGCCCAAAAGTAATGCGGCCTATAACGCGTATAATAAAGCACGTGCATTTATTGCTCAGGATCAATCGCGCCCCGTTCCATTGCATCTGCGTAATGCTCCGACGTCATTGATGAAACAAAAAGGCTATGGTGATGCCTATCATTACGCGCACGACTATCCCGATGCGTATGTCGCTGGTGAAAATTATTTTCCTGAGGACATGCCTGAAATGACTTTTTATCAACCGACCAATCACGGGTTAGAGCAAAAAATTCAAGAAAAATTAACCTATTTGCGTTCACTCGATCAACAAGCCCGTCGTAAAATATAACCTTTAACGTTTATTTGGTTTCGGAGCCCCTACATGCTAGAGATTCAACAATTAAGAAACGATCTGAATACAGTCACCGAAGCATTAGCCAAACGCGGTTATACTTTTCCCGTTTCGGCATTTAATGCACTAGAAGCTGAGCGTAAAACCATTCAAACTAAAACCCAGGATCTACAAGCACAACGCAATGCTGCGTCGAAAAAAATTGGTCACGCCAAAAGTAAAGGTGAAGATGTCACCGCGATTATGGCTGAGGTTACACAATTCGGCGATGAGTTGAGACAAGCTGAAATTCAACTAGAACAAGTTCAGCAACAGTTACAAAAAATTTTACTGGAAATTCCTAATTTGCCGCATGCCAGCGTACCTCAAGGCAAGGACGAAACTGCTAATGTGCAAATTCGCGATTGGGGCACACCGCGAACCTTTGCTTTTGCTATTAAAGATCATGTCACTATTGGCGAAGCTCTCGGGTTACTCGATTTTGAAACTGCGGCAAAACTTAGCGGCGCACGCTTTAGCGTAATGAAAGGTGGTCTTGCAAGATTACATCGTGCTCTGGCGCAGTTTATGCTGGATACGCATACACAACAGCACGGTTATGTCGAAACCTATGCGCCCTATCTGGTGAATGCAGACAGCTTACGAGGCACCGGACAGTTACCTAAATTCGCAGAAGATTTGTTTGCCGTTCGAGCAGGTGGAAATGCCACGAACGACGATACCAATCCGCCGTTCTATTTGATTCCCACCGCGGAAGTACCAATAACCAATATGGTACGTGACGAAATAGTATCGCTACAGGCATTGCCACTCAAATATGTCGCGCACACGCCGTGTTTTCGTTCCGAAGCCGGCAGCTATGGACGTGATACGCGAGGCCTGATTCGTCAACACCAATTTGATAAAGTCGAATTAGTGCATTTAGTACATCCTGATCAATCCTACGATGCTTTGGAGGAACTGGTTGGCCATGCTGAAAAGATATTGCAATTACTGGAACTCCCCTATCGCGTGATGGCATTATGCACGGGTGACATGGGATTTTCCGCCGCCAAAACCTATGATCTTGAAGTATGGCTTCCTGCCCAAAATACCTATCGGGAAATTTCTTCCTGCAGCAATTGTGAAGCCTTTCAAGCACGACGTATGCAAGCACGTTTTCGCAACGAAAATGGTAAACCGACTTTACTGCATACTTTAAACGGTTCGGGATTGGCCGTCGGTCGCACCTTGGTTGCAGTTTTGGAAAATTATCAAAATAGCGACGGTAGCGTTACAATCCCTAAGGTACTTCGAACTTATATGAACGGTCTTGATAAGATCGAAAGCAACACAGAAAAACAGAATGAATAGCGATTATACCGAGCAGTATCTATAAAAAAGACGGAGGGCCTGTCACCATGGAAAATGATAAAACGGATAATAGCGAGAATTTCGAAGCGCTAGGAAAAGAAATACGTGAAGCAGTTGCAAAGGGCGTGCATACACGCGAAACAGTTCGGCGTCTAACACTCAACGCTATGAATGCGCAACATATTGATCTGGCATCCTTACAACGAATCGTCGCCGCGATCATGCACGGTATTCATGATGGCGCCGAAGAACAGATTCAACGTGTCATTAGTCAAACGCAAACAGCAAAAACACAAATCAATGAAGCTGTTACTGGCCTGGATTCCGCATTGGCTGGTTTTGCGCAAGCGTCGAAGTTAGCGGTCGAAGAAGCTGCGAGCCAAGCGAAAAAGTTTTCTGAGAATGAGTTAACACGCACGCACTCTGAATTAGAAAGTCTAGAAAGCTTATTTTTAGATACTTTGCATGATACCGCGAGTGCTGCGCAGGGATTAGTAGCTGATATCTTGCATGATGTCATTCGTCATGCAAAAAATAATGGTACCGCCGTCGGTTTGCAACTGGTTGAAACACTAGGCACTTTTAAACATCAGATTGCTTCGATCGGTCATGCACAACTTGAATCAAGCGCCACTTTGGCGAATGCAACCGCTGAGTTGATTGGTAAAGTTGCCAGTGGCGTGTTATCTGGCATCAATGAGCAAGTGGAAAATAGCAAGCACAAGCCTTGATAGAATCGAGATACTTGTACTTGTTATGCGCTGAATGAGCAAATCGTTGTTGAGATGAAGGAATTGCTCGGCGACGTGAGTAGAATCGATTAAAAATGCTGATGAAAAAACGAATGGCTCTAGACTGGCAAAATAATTTGTTGGTTTAGAGCCATCCAATATTACGAACGCCGACCTTCACCACCCAATGCTTCGATCAAGTCAGCGATAAGCTGGCTAACTTCGCCGGTCATGATCGTAAAGTCGCTAGCAAACAATTCTTGGTCGCTTTCGACGCCTTCTTTTAAGATATCGTGTGGTGCTATACGGCGAATTTGTAGAGTGTCATACAACACAAACGATATTTTTCTTTGCCAAGTAAAAGCCAGTTTAATGACTTTTTTACCGACACGAATGTGTCGTGAAGTTTCTTCCGCATCCAAATCGTGATGAGTGTAGCGTACCGTGGCTTTTTCATCGCTGCTGCTTTGTAGTTCGCAATCCCGGTCGATGGTAAAAACAGAAGATAAATCATCGCCGGAGAGCCATTGCGTCATAGCGGTTGTTGGTGAAATTTTCGTTTCTAAAGGCGCTAATGCAATATTGTGCATCGCTTTTAGGAAAGCCTCGACAAATTCATCGGCTTTACTGGTACTGGTTGTATCGATAATAAGGCGATTGTTGACGCCGTCGATCCAAGCGTATGTTTTATGTCTTTGTGCGAATGCGCGTGGCAGTAATTCGATCAGAGTAGCCTCTTTGATATCGCGAACCTGTTTCTTGCCAGGCTTATAACCTTGCATTTGTTGAATGTTTGCTATTCGCTCTTGTGCGTGTTGATTGACGATGGAAACCGGCAGTAATTTCTTTTCTGTTCCAAAAGCAATCAGATATTGCTGACCCAACGCATATACAAAACTTGGATGTTCTTCATGAGGCATCATCCAGCCACGGCTTTGCATTTCTGTTTGCATGCAAGGTTGTAGCGGAGACTGAGAAATCGCTTCTTCCAGTTCGTTTAGCGTAATATTTCCACTGGTAATACGATAGACTTGCAGGTTACGAAACCACATAGCATTCTTCTTCGGTTAATTATTTGGTTAAATTTGGTATGAAAAAAATTTACTCAGCCAATGATCTAATGGAAGCACATATCGTTTTGAATTTGCTCGAACATGCATTCATTCCGGCAAAGTTATTCAATCAATACGCACAAGGTGCTGCCGGGGATATTCCTTTTGTGCATGCTTATCCCGAGGTATGGATTATCAGGGATGAAGATTATGAACGTAGTAAACGCATAGTGCAATCGTATGAACAAGCGACTCCTAAAACAGGTAACATCTATTGTTCGCAGTGTGGCGAGGAGAATCCAGCAAACTTTCAATTATGTTGGAAATGTGACGCAGGATTAGAATAACGCTATGATGAATTGATTTTGCTTACGAAAAATATTCCTACCCTATACCAACGGTTTGTCCGATATTAATAATAATTTTAAAAAACAGATTTTATTAGGGTGAATAACCTCCATGTCTAACTATTACTTCGAAACATTAATCATTGGCAGCGGATTGGCTGGCTTAACTCTTGCACTTCACCTGGCTGATCGCCAGAAAGTCTGCATCATTACAAAACAAACTATTAATGCGGGAGCAAGCACTTGGGCACAAGGCGGCATCGCAGCCGCTTTATCTCACGAAGATTCGCCTGAAAAACATGTGCAAGATACTTTAATAGCCGGCGCAGGATTGTGTAATGAGCAGATTGCGCGATTGGTTGCAGAAAACGCACCTGAAGCGATTCACTGGCTGATTGAACAAGGCGTTGATTTTACCGGAGACAAAACGCACGAAACCGGCTATCACTTGACGCAGGAAGGTGGTCACAGTATGCGGCGCATCATTCATAGCGGCGACGCAACTGGGAATGCCGTGCAGAAAGTGTTAATAAAGAAAATATTATCGAATCCCAACATCACGCTATTCGAGCATCATATCGCGGTAGATTTGATTACCAGCGATCGATTGAATATTACATCTCCTGAGCAAAAAAACTATTGTCTAGGAGCTTATATTCTCGACAAGAAAAAAGATCAAGTCGTGACTTTTGCCGCACAAAATACGGTACTTGCTACTGGAGGGGCCAACAAAGTTTATTTGTATACCACGAATCCCGATACTGCCACAGGCGATGGTATCGCAATGGGATGGCGAGCAGGTTGCACTATAGCCAATATGGAATTTGTGCAATTCCATCCTACTTGCCTTTATCACCCGCATGCCAAATCCTTTTTAATCAGTGAAGCCGTGCGAGGCGAAGGTGGGCTTTTGAAATTACCAAACGGTGAACGTTTCATGCCTTGGCACGATGCACGCGCTGAACTGGCGCCTCGTGACATTGTGGCGCGCGCCATTGACTTTGAGATGAAAAAACGGGGGCTGGATTGCGTGTACTTGGATATTTCCCACAAATCCGCAGATTTTTTGAAAGCACACTTTCCTACGATTCATGCCCGTTGTTTAGAACTGGGTATCGATATCACCAAACAATCCATTCCGGTCGTTCCAGCCGCCCACTATACTTGTGGTGGAATTGATACCGACAAAAAAGGTAAAACCGATTTGGATAATCTTTATGCGATTGGTGAAACGGCACATACGGGATTGCATGGCGCAAACCGTCTAGCCAGCAATTCATTATTGGAATGCCTCGTATTTGCCCAATCGGCTGCGCAAGATATTCTGCAACAACAAAACCATGCACTGCCCGAACTACCCGATTGGGACGAAAGCCGCGTAACCGACGCCGATGAAGAAATTGTGATCGCACACAACTGGGACGAATTACGGCGTTTTATGTGGAATTACGTGGGCATCGTTCGCACCACAAAGCGTTTAAAGCGTGCGCAACGACGGATCGAGTTACTACGCGAAGAAATTAATGAATACTATGCCAACTTCCGAGTGACCAGCGATCTGCTGGAACTGAGAAATCTTGTCGATGCTGCCGACTTAATCGTGCGCAGCGCAATTTTGCGTCACGAAAGTCGCGGGCTTCATTTTAGTAAAGACTTTACACAAACGATGACAATCGCCAGCAATACCGAATTAAACAAAATTCAGCAATAAAAAATTTAAACTTGCGACTGTTAACGCTGGACGAAAATTGACCAGGTAACTCACGCATTCTGCCTAAATTTTAGGCAGGAAAAATTAAGAGGTGACTAACACTACAACATAACGGGCTTTAGTGATGAAGCTGTTACTTTGCAACTGCCGTCGTATCAATGCAGTATTCTTTGCGGCCTTATCTTGGATGTCGTTTCTAATGCCGCACGACTTCAAAGCATCGCGATGTTTTTGGCTGGAATAAATTCTTACAATTTATTACTACAGGTGATATTTTTTTATAAAAAACTCTTCTGCTTGGTCGACAGGTAATGGTTTGCTTAAGTAATATCCTTGAACGTCATTACAAGATTTGTTTTTCATAAAGTCTAATTGTACGTTGGTTTCAACACCCTCGGCTGTTACTTTCATATTCATGCTGCTGGCCATTGCAATAATAGCTGTGGCAATGGCTCCATTGTCGGAGTTTTTTTCTAAATTTCGTACAAATGCTTGATCGATTTTTAATCGATCAATAGGAAAATTCATTAATCGACTTAAACTAGAATACCCTGTCCCAAAATCATCAATGGCAAGCTGCACTCCTACTTGTTTCAATTCTCGAAGGACATTAATAACGAGATCGACATCATTGATTAATGCGCTCTCAGTTAATTCGAGCTCTAAAATGCCTGGATCTAACGAAAATTCCGTTAAAGCGTTATTCACCATTTCGGCGAAGCCGGTATGAAGAAGTTGCACAGCTGATACGTTAACTGCGATACGAGTTAGGGGAATACCTTGATTGCACCATATCTTAGCTTGATTGCAGGCTTTTCTTAAAACCCATTCACCAATATGAATAATAAGACCAGTTTCCTCGGCAAGAGGGATAAATTCGACAGGGGAAATTTGACCTAATTCTTTGTTTTCCCATCGTAATAGTACCTCCACTCCATTAAAGTTGCTTTTCTCTACATCAAATTGTGGTTGATAATGGAGGTAAAATTCATCGCGCTCAATAGCCTTACGCAAATGACTTTCCATGGATAATTTTCGTACCGCCATTTCCATCATATAGTTGGAAAAGTAACAATACATATTACCGCCAGATCGTTTAGCGTAATACATTGCAAGATCAGCGTTTTTGAGCAAGTCTTCAGAGGTTTCACCGTCATCTGGATAAACTGCAATTCCGATACTCGTAGTGGTTGTGAGTTCGTGTTCTCCAAAAATGAATGGTTGAGCCAACTTGATTCTAATGCGTTCGGCTACAATCGCTGCATCTTCATTGCGTTCGATTAACGGTAGCAATGCAGTGAATTCATCCCCTCCTAGACGAGCAAGCGAGATATCACCTTGACTTATTATTGGTTGGGCAAATGTATCGCTGATGCGAATACTTTTTCTTAATCGTTCGCTAGTAGCTTGTAGTACCAAATCGCCTAAATGATGACCTAATGTGTCATTAATACGTTTGAAACCATCCAAATCAAGAAATAACACACCTAACTTTAATTTCTTGCGCTGTGCCAAGCCAATCATTTGTTGCAGATTTTCTTGGAAGAAATGACGATTCGGTAATTCAGTTAAATCATCAAAGTATGCCATTTGGTGAAGGCGTTGTTCACTTTGTAGCAATTGCTGTGTAGTAAAACTGCCTTTGAGCATATACCGAACTCGATGACTTAATAAAGGAATATTGATTGGTTTAGTAATAAAATCTGTAGCACCAACTTCGTATGCTCGATTAATCGACTCGATATCTTCCAATCCTGTCATCATTAGAATAGGCAAATGTTTACCTTCAGACATATTTCGTAATTCATAACAAGTGGTATATCCATCAATACCTGATGGCATCATGACATCTAGAAGTATGGCATCGATCTTGTTATCTTTGAAAAGACGTAAACCTTCTTCGCCGCTGGATGCTTCAAGCGTATTCATGCCTGCAGCTTGCAATGTTCTCGCGACTACCAATCGTATCAAGGGGTCGTCGTCAATAATAATGACGGTTGATTGATATTGCATATTAATTCGTTCCTGAAGTACTTTCTAAACTATTTAGATAAGATCTTAATGTGGTGCAAGCTTCTAAAAAGTGTTGTTTAATTGCTACCAATGCTTGACCAGAGATATCGTAAATATTATTTCGAGCTTCATTTTCAACATTTCGGCATAGCTCCGCCAAAGTATGAGCGCCAACTTGGCTGCTACTCGATTTAAGCGTATGTGATGTCATTCGAATAGCTTTAAGATCGCCGCTACTCCATGCTTGTTCAAGGGTTTCCATTAATTTTCCACCATTATCAAGATAAGTTTTTATCACTTGTTTGAGTAATTCATCGCCATAATCAGCTTCAAGAGCACGAATGGACGCAAGAGCTTCCGTATCGATTGAGAGTTTGTGAGTAGAATCTATTGAAACTTGAGTCATAGTTTGTTTCATTTCAGGAGTTTTATTTTTTAATTGCATCGATTTGGAGTTACTCAGCCAAGTTTCAACAGTATTGGCTAGATCTTTAGCTTTAATGGGTTTTGCTAAATAATCATCCATACCAGTTGTTAGGCATTTTTCTCGATCACCTTCTATGGCATTAGCAGTTAACGCGATGATAGGAAAATAATCCAATTTTCCGGTGCTTTGTTGTCGTCTAATTTCAGTCGTTGCACGATATCCATCCATTTCTGGCATCATGCAATCCATTAAAACTAAATCATAAGTTTTACGTTGAACTGCTTCTATTGCTTCGATACCGTTGTTGACAACATCAACGATGTAACCCAAATTACGCAACATGCCTAAAGCGACTGCTTGATTGACTGGATTGTCTTCTGCGAGTAAGAGATAGCCTTTCGATTCGGGAATATCATGAGCTTCAGCTTGTTCGGATAAATTGTTAGAAGAAATATTTTTCTCGGATTGCGACAAACTATTGGTATGCAAAGAATTTCTTGCTTGCACCAAACATTTATACAATTCACTTTTTCTAATGGGCTTTGTTTTATAAACGGCAAATCCTGTTTTTCTTGCTTCATCGGCTTCACCTTTATAATGCGTTGAGGTCAGCATAATGAGCGGAATTTTATTCCAGTCAGGATTGGTTTTAATCAGATGTCCCAACTCTAAGCCATTCATATTTGCCATTTTCATGTCAATTAAAACTAGATCATAGTTTTGATGCTGGGCGGTGGCTTCATGCAATTTGTCTAAAGCTTTTTGGGCGCTGCCTACTGAACTTACATCCATGCCCCACGATTCAGCGTAGGCATTCAAAATACCGCGACTGGTATTATTGTCTTCTACAATTAAAAGTCTTACTCCCGATAATTCGGAATTTAATTTTGCCGATTCTTCTGATTCGGTACATTCTCCTATCTGTAAAGGAAGAGTGAATGAAAAAGTTGATCCTTTACCAATATAACTGTTAACTTTAATATCTGTTCCTTCCATTAATTCTACCAGTTGCTTGGAGATGGCTAGGCCCAGGCCTGTACCACCGTATTTCCGAGTAGTCGACCCATCCGCTTGAGAAAAGGCTTGGAACAAACGAGGCATAACATCTTCACTAATGCCGATACCAGTATCGCTAACACTAAAACGAATAGCAATTTGACTTTTATTTTCTTTATCGGTTTGCGTGTTGGTATTTACAAAATTATCAAGACTAATATCAACGATAATTTCACCAAATTCGGTGAATTTAATGGCATTCCCAATCAGGTTGCCAAGCACTTGTCTGATGCGAGTAGGGTCGCCTTTAATCCATTGAGGAATTACAGGATCAATTCGATAGTTCAATTCAAGATTTTTGCTATGTGCGCGTTCAGAAAAAAGCTCGATAACTTCTTCAATTGATTTATGTAAATCAAAATCTATATTTTCTAATTCGAAACGGCCTGCTTCTATTTTAGAAAAATCAAGAATGTCATTAATTATAGATAAAAGTGATTCACCCGAATTATGGAGTATGGTTATGAAATGCAATTGTTGGGAATTAAGTGGTGTATCCAATAATAATTCCGCCATTCCGAGCACGCCATTCATTGGTGTACGAATTTCATGACTCATGGCTGCTAAGAACTGAGATTTTGCTAAGTTAGCCGCTTCAGCATTTTCTTTCGCCTGCCTTAATTCAATAGTCCTTTCTTCAATTTTATTTTCCAAATCAGAATGATATTGCACTAACTCTTTGTCTCTAACTTGTATTTGTTCAAGCATGCTATTAAAAGCATCGACTAAAGTACCCACTTCATCATTGACGCTGTGTCGTGTAACGCGTAAGGAATAGTGACCAGAACTAGAAACTTTTTCTGCAGTAGTGGAAAGATCATAAATAGGCTGCACTACTTTGGAGGCCATGCGTTTGGCTAAAAATGTGGCGGCTATAAAAGCCACTAGCATGGATAATGCGAAAATCATTAGATTCCATCCTAATTGTTGCCACATCGTTCCGAGTGCATATCTAATTTTCAAGCTTCCAATATATTCTTCTCCCGTCTTAATCGGTTGATCGATATACATGTCTTGAAAAGGTAGCCAGTTTGGTAACCATATTTGTTTCGGATTATTCAAACTAGCAATTTCTTGTCCACTTTGCGTAGTGAGTGAGGCTTCAGTAATAGAAGGAATTTGGAGCAATGAATTCAAAGTTTGCTGAGCGTTTTTCTCATCCACGAATGCGAGGGAAGCCTGAGAGTTGTCGGCTGTTACACGTGCCAAGCCATTTAATTGCTCTTTTGCAATGTTAAGTGAACTTCTCACTTCGTTAACTGCAACTAAAGCAAAAATCAATAGCATTGATGATGCTAGACTTACAAAAATTATTAATAATAATCTGTCCGCAATGGAACGATCTTTGCGTGGTAATTTATCAATCAGCGATGTGTTTGACATAATTTTCATAGGAAAATGATTCATAGTCTTAGCGATCCCTTATATGACGCGCTATTTGTAGAAGCTGGGCGCTCAGTTTTAATCCAGAATTTCTAACGTGTTCAAGATTAATTTCGAAATTTAATGTTTTTCCATTATTAATTAAAATAATCATTCCGCCCATATCGAGAAATTCGCTGACATTACTAACTATCAATATCGGTTTTTGCCTAGTAATCTTGAGCCAGTTTCGTGTTTTCTCAGCACTTTCTTCTCTCGATAAATACAATAATTGACAGTCATCTATAGTTTCTCCGAAATTGATATATTTAATCAGTACGGGTTTGTTTTCAATTGATCGACCTGTAATGTCATCCAATTCTTTAAATTTTTGATTTTCAGGGATACAAAGCTTTATTTCTCTTGTAATTATTTCTGGTGGCCATTCGGTAAATTTTAGAAAATTATAAAGAAAAGCCGCAATCAGTGCTTGCTCACTGGCATTCGTTGTTGCGATAGCCCGAGCCATATGAGTGATATCGGTTACTATCAAGGCTAGCATAAAAATTACTGCTTGCATGGTAATCCGTAATTTTTGCATTTTGTCAGAAGGATTTTTCCAAACGGAATCTAACTGTGCGTCCATCCATACGCAGAACGTCTTGCACATGTTCTGGACCACCAATCATTTTAGGATGGCTATCTAACACATTGTAGAGCCCGAGGTGGGCTTCAAATCCATAAATTGGTTTGGTCATGGCTAGATTGATGTTAAATATATGATAAGCAGGGGCGGATTCTCCAGCTAAAGTACGGCGGCTGTCTACAAAAATTTCTTCAAAACCTAAGCGAAATCGATTGTTAAATATAGGTTCAGCGTAGTGTGCTTTTATTAGATTTTGCGGAGAATTAACAGCTTTTGACCAGTGCGAATTGGAAAAATCGTCGCGCGTTTCGGTATGGTTATATGTCCAAGATAATTTGAACAAGCGGCCACTGTCCCAACGTCTTTCGCCTTGCAATTCAAAACCGATACTTCTCGCATGACCGGCGTTCATGAATTTATTAAAATCTGAATCGTCAGCGTTGGTAAATTGATCTGTTTTTTGTATCAGTAATTTGTTTAAATCGTTAAAAAATAACGTTCCCAAAAATCTCATGCCATCAATGGGATACCATTCTGCAATAGCTTCATAGCTTTTGATTAATTCCTCGCGATTGTTGGGATTTCTAACATTGGAATCTAGCAATACATAATCTCGTTCGTAGATATTGGGGGCACGGAAGGCTGAACTGTAAAGTAATTTTCCAGTAAGTGTTGGGGTAATATTCCAAATTAAACCAACTCTCGGATTAATCTGAATATTTTTAATCAAGTGATGGTGATCGACGCGAAAGCCGGCGTTCAGGACTAGATTGTTGGTAATACGATATTCATCTTGAAGGTAACCGCCTATTCTTAAGCCGCCATTATTACTATTATTATAGGAAAAGAATTCTGGTATGAAATCATAATTGACCATATGTTGGCGCTGATCATATTGAAAATCAATTCCTGTGATCCATTTATGATCTTTGAAGTGAGTGCCGATTAATTTCACTTCTCCACCCCACCAACGCGCTGAAGTAGCATCTTTGTTAACAGCGCGGTAGAATTCAATGCCATCAGCGCTATTAAGATAGGCTTCAATACTATGATAATCGTACCAATGATGAAAGCCGCGGGCTTGCAGTGTTAAATCTTTATTAATCAATGTATTGTAATCAAGATCAACGAACGCTTGCCTATCCACCATGGTAAATGGTCTGTCGTTAAAAATCCCTCCAAATGAAGCAGTAGGAACACGTTTGGAGCGATCCACATAACCCGTGCTTAAAGTGAATCCTTTGTAACTCACTTGTCCAAAAAGTCGGTCACTTCTTTCGCGATCCATATTTTGCGCAACACCATTATTGAACTCACGAAATTCTTCAAAAAATAGCTGTGAATTTCCTTGGCTTCTATATTGCGAAGCATTTAATAATAAACTTACGCCATTATCCCATTCTTTTCCGTAGGTTAGCCGACCACGATAGGTATCAAGACTGCCAACTTCTCCAGTCAATCGCAGGGCATTAATGTCTTTGCCTTTTTTTGTGATCACATTGATGACGCCCAGTAATGCATTACCACCATAAACTGAGGAGCCGGAACCTGGAATGTATTCGATGCGATCGATGATGTTCATGTCAAGCAGGAAATCTTCACCCAGGAAGCTCTGATCAAAGAGTGCGTCATTCATACGCCGACCATTGATCATGATCAAGATTCGTGAATTATATTCACCTACTGGACCAAAGCCACGTACGCCAAGGTAGGAATAATTGCGATCGGTGCGAACGTGCAAGCCACGAATAGCGTTGAGTGCATCCGATAACGTGCGCCAATTGAAACTACGAATATCTTCCGCAGTTAATACTTCAACAGAAGAGGGCGCTTCAGAGGATTTTTGTTTAAAACGGGAAGCGCTTTGCACTTCTACATTAACGAGCTGGGTGAGCGGCATTTCCAGAAAATCATTTTTTTTATCTGCATTAGCAGTCAGTGGTGCAATTAAATTGACTAACAAAGAAATAATTAAAAAGCTATAAAAGCTATGCTTTAAATAGTATTTTTTAATATTTCTCATGATTAATGAAAATTAATTCAGCTCTCAAGCTGCAAAATAGCATTGTTTATGTCGCTAAGATTTCAGAAACGCAATTGTGCACCAGCATAAAATCCTCTCGGAATAAGACCAGGAAAGGAATATATGAAATCTGGCATTGCTTCTTGGTGATTTTGTGCAAACAAGTTTTGTCCCACCAAAAATATCTCTAAATTCTTGTTTGGATTGAAGGCTAATTTTGCGTCCATCGTGACATATCCGGGTATTTTGTAATATGAAATACCACTGACATAACGCAGCCACAGATTTAATTGAAGCTTATCGGAGACATCATAATGTGAACGCACTGAGAGGTGATGTTGTTGATTAACCTTATCTGCGCCGTTAGACGTTGAATCAAAATATCTTTTTGAGGCATCCGATGATATATTCATATCCAGGAAGCTATAGTTTCCTTGCAAGCGCCATTTATCAGTGGGTTTCCAGTCTCCGGAAATTTCAGCTCCGTAAGTCAAACCTGAGGCCTTGTTGTTACCCAAAAGTGAAAGTAAAACATGTCGCGATACTCCACTGACAAATGAGAATGCACCCATGGAAAGATCGCGTAATTCACTATAATCATTGACAAATCCGGCAATATCAACCGAGGCTTGTGGTGAAAATTGGTGACGGTAACCTAATTCATAGGCAATCAATTTCTCCGATTTAAAGGCATGATTGCCTTGAAAAATAGCTTGAACAGCAAGAGGTAATCCAAGGTTAAGTCCTGGAAAATTAGGAAGGTATCCAGCCACGACTTCCCCATCATTTTCTAAACGAGAAGGCGTGCGTACTGCACGAGAGACAGATCCCCATATTGAATTGTAAGAAGTCGGTGTCCACATCAAACGTGCGTTTGGTTGGATTTCTAAACCGGTAAAATCGTTGCGATCTAAACGAGTACCGATCGAAAACATTAAGCGATTAGGAATAAGTTTTATATCATTGCGTATAAAACCGCTAAAAACTTGATTTGTTTGACTACTGGGCGTCAATTTTATGAGGTTGCCTTCGGTCAGCTTAGTATGATACAGGCGATAGTTAAATCCCCACGTCAAATCGTTACGATTCAAAAATGGAAAGCGATGTTGAAAATCAATATCAAAACTTTCTGACATGTAACTAGTAATCGCCGGTAATTTAAGGTTTACATGATCATAATAGGTTTGCAGCATGATGGAAGATTGTTCGGAAATAGTCCGATCCCAACGCATGCGAATACTTCCCCCCTCGCTGCGGCCACGATCAACGATTCGAGGTATCGTTGGGTCAAGTGTCGATTGTGAGAAGGTGTTATTTCCAATGAAATTCGAAAACAGATCTCCTTGCAACGTAAATTGGTCAATACCGCGGCTGTGATCGATACGAAAACCGCCTCTGACTGAATGCCATTGGTCGTAATTTGAATGACCGGATGGTGCCATCATATCGTTCCGCGTAAATCCTTTTGCAAAAATACGGAAAGGAGTGTCTTCATTGATTTTTCCACCATAGCGGGCGCCAACAAAACCCTGTTCAAATGTGCCTCCACCGGCTGTTAATAGAGTTCCTTGAGTATCGGCAGCTTTCTTTGTAATGACATTGATCACACCATTTACCGAATTAATTCCCCATACGGTAGCGGCAGGACCTCGAATCACTTCGATCCGATCAATGTCTTCCATTAACGTATCTTGCTGTTCCCAGAAGGTTCCAGAAAATAATGGTGTATAGACGCTACGGCCATCGATTAAAACTTGTAGCTTGTTGGCATAGCGGCCATTGAATCCGCGGATACTGATTGCCCATTTGTCTGTGCCAATCCGATCGACTTGAATTCCTGGGGCCATCCGTAGCGCTTCTGGAATGCTTGTCGCGCCTGATCGACGAATATCGTCTTGTGTAATTACAAATACGGCTGAAGCGACATCTTGTAGTCTCTGCGATCGCCGAGATACACTCGTGATTTCAATTTTGGTCAACTCGGCAATCGGTAAATCTAGGAAAGGATTATTAGCGGATTTATCAAGGTTTGTATTATTGGCGATGGCTATGTTTCCTGACAGGCATGCCAATGAAGCCAGAATAAATTTACGAAAAATAGTGGTTAGAACTATTTTTTTTGAATGAAGATGATTTTTACGGGAAAATACAGAGAGATAGGAAAGGAGGGAATTCATTGTTATCGTCCCCTTATTTCTCTGGCAATTTGTAGTAATTGTGCATTCAACTTTAACGAGGAATTCCTAGTAACTTCGAGATTTACCGAGAAGTTTAGATTTTTGCCATCGTTAATTAATGCAATCATTCCTCCCATATCCAGAAAACCGCTGGCATTGCTGACCACCAGAGTTGGCTGGCCTTTCGTTAGATTAATCCACTCACGAATATTGTCTGCACTGATATCACGTGACAGGAATAAAAGCTGACATTGTTTATAAGAGTCCGATAATGAAATGAATTTAACTTGAACTGGTTTACTTTGAACTGATTTTCCGGAAATCGCTTTGAGTTCTTCAAAAGCCGAATTTTTATCGGCACACAAAGTGATTTCATTTTCGATCGAGTCTTCCGGCCATTCAGTAAACTTAAGAAAATTATAGAGAAAAGCTGCGATCAAAGTTTGTTCGCTGGCTACTTGAGAAGATGCAAAAACAGGAGAGCTGGTGCAAAGATTGACAAATAAAACCAGCATCCCAAGGCTAAATTTTAGAGAATCGAGCAGTCGTCTCATAATCATCCTCGAACCTTATGGATGATGACAAAGTGATGCAACACCTGGCCTATATCGTCTATTAAAAGCGCCATTGTGCTCCCGCATAGATTCCTTGAGGAATGTAGGTTGCCAATGATGGAATAAAATCAGATGAAAATTCTCGATGTTTTTCTTGAAATAGATTTTGACCTACGATAAATAATTCGGTGTTTTTATTCGGTTTAAATATTACTTTTGCATCCATTGTGATGTAATCAGGAATATTGTAAAAACTAATATTGCTGACATAACGCAGCCATAAATTAAATTGCAATTTTTCTGAAAAATCGTAATGCGACCGTAATGACATATTGTGTTGTGGCGTTACTTTATCAGCGCTACCCGTCGTTGGATCTAGGCTTCGAGCAGGGGATTGTGAGTGAATATGCATCGATAAGAAACTGTAATTGCCTTGTAAGCGCCATTTCTCATGCGGTTGCCAGTCAATTGAAACTTCAATGCCCTGTGTGTGGCCAGATGCTTTATTATTTAGTCCAACGGGGAGTATAAAATAAGAAGGTACGCCTGAATGAAAAGTAATTAGTCTTGAATCTAAAGACAAATCGCGCAGTTGCGTATAATCATTATAAAAAGCGGCAATGTCGATAGAGGCTTTTGGTGTTATTGCGTGACGATAGCCTAATTCATATGCCAACAGCTTTTCTGAATTGAAATGCGAAGATCCATTGAACTGCATCATAGTAACAAAGGGTGGTTGTCCTAGGGTGCTCAAGTTAAGTAAGACGTCATTTTCAGCTCTAGATGGTGTGCGTACTGCGCGTGACACTGCTAACCAAAGCGAATTTTTTTCATTGGGCGTCCACATCAGGCGTCCATTCGGTTGAATTTCTAATCCGGTAAAATCATTGTGATCAAGCCGTGTTCCTAGCGTCAGTTTCAAATGCTCAGGAATCAGTGTAATTTCGTCACGAATATATCCACTAATTAAATGATTGGTTTGTTGGCGAGGTGCAAAAGTAATAAGCTGACTGTCAAAAACTTTATTATGGTATAAACGGTAGTTAAAGCCCCACGTGACATCGTGACGATTAAACAATGGAAAGCGATGATTGAAGTCGATATCAAAGCTTTCTGCTTTGAATTGGCTCGCAGTAAGCGCTTTATAATCAACGCGATCATAATACATTTGCAGCATGATCGCGGATTTTTCCGACAAAGTTCGGTCCCAGCGGAAACGAATATTTCCACCTTCGCTATGTCCCCGAGCAGATCCTATCGGGATAATGGAGGGATTCATCAGATTTTTATCCAAAGTATCACCGATTGCGTTATAGAAGATATCTCCTTGCAAGGTCAGTTGATCATTACCACGTTGGTGATCTATTCTGAATCCGCCGCGGGCACTATGCCAATCATCATTGGCGTTTTTCCCTTGCAAGGATTCCATATTATTTCGGCTGAATCCTTTTGCATAAACACGATAGGCGGTATCTTCATTGATTTTTCCACCATAGCGCGTACCAACAAAACCGTGTTCAAAACTTCCACCCCCTGCGGTGAGGAGTGTTCCTTGTGTGTCACTTGCTTTTTTGGTGATGATATTGATGACGCCATTAACAGCATTGGCGCCCCACATAGCAGCGCCTGGCCCACGGATGACTTCAATACGTTCGATATCTTCCATGAGCGTATCTTGCAATTCCCATAGAACCCCGGAAAACAGTGGATTGTAAACACTACGACCATCCATTAAAACTTGTAATTTTTCAGCAAACCGGCCATTAAAACCGCGGATATTGATAGCCCATTTATCGGTGCCAATACGAGCCACTTCAACACCGGGCGCCATGCGTAGTGCTTCAGGAATGCTGGTTGCACCAGAACGTCGAATATCATCTTGAGTAATGACGAATACCGCTGCGGGGACTTCAGCGAGTTTTTGCGAGCGTCTAGACGCCGTGGTAACCTCGATTTTCATCAATTCTTCAATAGGCAAATCCAATAATTGCCCATGAAGTCTATGGTTACTTGCGAAAGCACTATTAGTAAAAAAAATGCTAAATACAATCAAAAATAAACGATTCAATGGTAAGTTTATAAAAGAAACCGCAACCATGGCGTTTGATCTGTTATGCACGGGTAGATAACTTGCTTATTCTATTCGATCTCAAAGGTTTTACTTATTTTTTTTGCGGTAAACATAATACGTTGTAGTAATTAACATGAATAAATGAATCAGGCGGTTTTTAGGTGCCCTTTTCTAAAAAAACAAAATTCTTAGAGTATGATGTGCGTACTGACATGATTTTATGAACAGAAGCTTTTGCAAAGGTATCGAGCTGTATAAGTCGCACCGACGTTGTTTCGATAATGCTGTGACTGAAAACTTCTCGGTAGTCTTAAACAGGAATAAGTGAATTGGCAGCATTACCAAACTCACCATGCAGCGGATGTACTGCAGTTATTTCAATAATTTACAACGGCCATCACTGCCTCATACTTGGGAAGAAATCTACAAATTTCTCCTTTCAGTGCAATTCTGGGTTTATTGTGAAGAAGTCGACGTATTTTAAAATCATTTTTCCGCAAATGAATCAAGGAAAACTAAGAATCTTCCAGGGTTTCCCAGAGATAAAATAATTGTGGAAGTTACTGAGCGATTAGCAGTGGATATCTTGGAAATTCAACCTAATAGTGCCGCACTGTTTTATTACAAAATACGAGAAGTGATTATTTATCATCTAGAGTAAGAGTCTTACGAAATCTTTCATGATGTAATGAAATTAGATGAAAGTTACTTTGGCGGTATTCGTAAAGGCAAGCATGGTCGCTGCGCTGCAGGCAAGGTTTATACGAGAGTCATTGGAGATGCTAAGACAGAAACGTTGATGCAGTTATCACTAGAAAGAGATAGCATCTCATTGTTTCTCAAAGAATGAGAATTCAGATTCAATTATAAAACACCTAAACAACAGTTAAAAATTTTGAAATCTTGGACTCAAATTTAACCTGATCTACTACAGCTCCAATTTTTTTCCTGAAAGATGGAATTATTTGTTTATGTTTTTTCTAGTTATATCATCATACATTAATAAATTTTTCTTTTTGAAGAATGGCATCATTTTCAAAATGGATGGTTTCTTTATCAAAAAAATTGGAAATAGGCAAGAAGATAGTAAGTAGGGGAAGATCTATAACAATTTCAGTATCGTGGGGGCGTTGATCTTTCTTGTTGATTTATTTGTTATCTTCTTCAAGAAGCTAAAGCAATTCAACAACGGATAGCAAACTTTCCATGACAAATAGAATGCTAACACATTAAGAAATCACTGAAATAGCGGGCATTGTTGCATCAAAAATTACTGAAACAGGTTCTGTATTTGGTGCTATGAATGACCTTGCTGAAAATGGCGTTTGTAAGAATTCCTAACGTTGTTTACAGTATTTTAGGAGGATACTATACGGGAACATACACAAATGCACTCGCACTTGCCTAAACTTATTAGATCGCCTGGAAATTTGGCTACTTTATGAAATCATTAATGTGGAAGGTAGCGCACTTGGCGGAACGCCTCAAGGTGGACGGCCCTATTTATAACGTACTAAAACGCACCAGACTCTAGGAATTTACTCGGCGTGGACAGACCAATAAGCGGTTCAAAACGTTGCAGTATGGCCTCAAACGCCCCTGGCCAAGGTCGAGAAATGACTCAGGAACGTCTCAAGCGTAAAGCTAATCGTTATAACAAATCTTATCCGGGTGAACTGGTTCACTTCGATACCAAACGACTTCTAATGCCACACCTTATGAAATACTCACCGCTTATTTTAGTCAATCTCTTTGTAAAAAATCTCGAGGTTTCTTACATTTTATTGCGGCAAGAAATACTCCGACAAATGCATGCCGGGTATGTTTTTATCTATGGTGTCGTAAAAAGTAGTCCCGGTTTTAACGTTTTGGGGTATCCAGGATTTTGGATATGGACGGTAATTGTCCTATCGCGGCATCCAAGAATTTGTAAATATCAAAACGGTATGGATAAAATGAATTTATACTATTTAGGCACGGGTCGTTTCGACAAATGGTCCAGAATCATTGAATGATTATTGGTACTAGGATGTGCAGAAGAAATGCGGAACGATACCCAAGTGCTTAGAAAAGCCTAGTAGGCGATAATAATGTTGAGCTTAGCTCTATCAGTGTTATAGAGAGTTTTGTTTTTTATTAAAAATTACAGGGAGAAAGATATGAGTATGGAAAGTGAGATGAGAGCGAAATTTGGGGGACTCTGGAATTCGTTCCTTTTGCTTTTTGTGGTAATTGTTTGCATGCGTTTTTCTGGGCTGGAACAAGCCGGAGAAAGTTTGTCAGAAAAAATATTGTGTGGCATCCATTTGTTTTTAGGATGTATCGCAGCAGGGATATTGTTGGGCATTTTGAGAATTTTTTTGGGTTTCTCAAATGACACTTATACGCGCGCGCCTGCATCGGCTAATTTCACCCAGGGTCTGAAGTATGGGATTGTAGGGGGAGGGGTGTTAATTTTCCTGATCGGTTTACTACACTTCGATAATTTTTTGGGCGTGTTTCAGCCCGTTGCTCACGGACTTGCCGCTAAATTGACGGGTATTTTCTCGTAAATGAAATTGGGTGATCGGGATTGGTTTTCAACTGTAATCAATCCCGATCAAGTCAAAATTTATAGCCGCGATGCAGCGCCACGATACCTGTCGTTAAATTAAAATACTCGACGCGGTCAAATCCAACTTCTTCCATCAATGTTTTTAATTCTTCCTGAGAAGGATGCATGCGGATTGATTCAGCTAAATAGCGATAACTTTCAGCATCATTGGCAACCAGTTCTCCCATGGTCGGAAGTAATTTGAAAGAATACGTGTCGTATACGGGCTGTAAAGGTTTCCAAACTTTGGAAAACTCTAAGACGATAACCGTACCACCGGGGTTGATGACGCGCAGCATTTCCTTTAACGCAATATCTTTGTGCGTCATATTGCGCAAGCCAAAAGCGACACATACGCAATCAAAATAATTATCAGGGAAGGGTAATTTTTCCGCATCACATTGCGCGACCGGCGTTGGATTGCCTTCATCAATCAATCGATCACGGCCAATCGACAACATCGAATTGTTGATATCGGTGAGCCAAACTTCTCCTGAATTTCCTACTTTTTGCAAAAATAAGGCACTGAGATCGCCTGTGCCGCCCGCAATATCGAGTACCTTGTCACCTTGTTTGACGCCGCTGGTTTCCACTGCAAATCGTTTCCACAAACGGTGCAGTCCGACCGACATCAAATCATTCATGATATTGTAGCGGTCTGCTACGGAATGAAAGACTTTCGCGACCTTGCCAGCTTTTTCATCTTCTGAAACCGTATTAAAGCCAAAATGCGTAGTTTTAGTCATAGTCTTTATTGGCAGGAAGTGCAAGTGGTTGATGGCGATTTAGGAGCAGTTACATGGGCTGGCTCGCGATTTTCGCCGGCTTGTTGCATACGTTCCAAGTAGCGTTGCCACATGGACTCATAATTTACGCCAAAGCGATACAGTAAATCCCAGGAATATAAACCAGTATTATGCCCATCGGTGAAGTAAAGTTGTATGGCGTAATTGCCGACAGGCGCTATTTTTTGAATATTAACCATGCTTTTGCCGGTTTGTAGTACTTCTTGTCCCGGGCCATGTCCAGAAACTTCCGCAGAAGGTGAGTAAACCCGCAAAAATTCACAAGGAAGGTTAAAAGTCTTGCCATCCGAAAATGAGATGTCTAAGACTCTCGATTTCTGGTGTAACTTGATTTCAGTTGGACGAGGTGTTTGGTTAGTAAGGCCAGCCATTGTTATTTTCCGGTGTGGATACTTTGAAATTGATCGATACAAAATTGTAACAAACTCTAAATATATTTAATATTTTTGTTTTATAGTATTTTCGTTAAAGACCTGGGGATGCTGCATTAAAGTATCGGACTATTCTCTCCGGTAACCAGTCTAAATTACCGGGAAATGCGCCTTGTAAGAAGCCAGCGTGTCCGCCTTGTTCAGGGAATTCTAAAGTCACGCTAGCAGATACTTCATGTTGTGTGGGTAGGGCAGATGCTGGCATGAAAGGATCATTGCGGGCATTGATGACTAAAGTCGGAATGGTAATTTTTTTTAACCACTGTTTACTGGCGGATTCTCGCCAATAGTGATCCGTATCACGAAAACCATGCAGTGGTGCGGTTACGAGGTTATCAAAGTGGTAAATAGAAGAACATTTTTTCAGTGCTGCACGGTCAAACAATCCAGGAAATTGTTTGAGTTTGTAGAAGGCCTTATTTTTCAGCGTAGAAAGAAAATGTTGGGTATAGACTTGATTAAAACCGGTATCCAACGCAGCGCCAGCCGCTGCTAGATCCAGTGGTACAGAAATAGCGACAGCCCGAGAAACAAGACTATTCACGCGATGATTTTGTTCACCTAACCATTTTAAAAGCGCATTGCCGCCAAGAGATACACCAACAACAAAAACAGGCTGAGTCGATTGATTCATTTCCATCTGATGCAGAATCCGCCGCATCATTTGATCGATTTCACTAGAATCGCCCGCGTGATAGGCACGTGGTAAGCGGTTAGGAATTCCCGAACAACCGCGAAAATGAATGACTACACTCGACCAATTGTATTTTTTAAAGTGGTTGATCGTGCTGACAATATAATGACTGGAAGAACTGCCTTCTAAACCGTGAAAAAATACCACTAAAGGTGAATCAATGGCACCGTCAACCCAGTCTACATCGACAAAATCGCCATCATCGAGCTCCCAACGTTCACGTCGATAATTGAATAAACGAACAGGCTTAAAAGCATAAGGATAAATCGTTTGCAAGTTTCCACCGGGTAGCCAAATCGGGGGAGAATAAGATTGCGATTCATTAGCAGCAGATTGTAACTTGGGCATTGTTAAAATAATGGGATCAATTTTCGATAGGATGAAATTGCAAGTAAAAATATTCCAGCAGAATTAATTCAATTAATGGCAGGATAGAAAATTCTGCGCACTACGAACGAATAATACCGCTTCTTTAGAAGTTGTGAATGGTAGATACTTGGTTCCTTTCGGTGCAAATTGCCAATCACCCGCTTGCATTAGCGTATCACCAATAAACATATCACCCTTTAATAGTAAAAATTCTTCATCGTCGGCAAGTACTTTATGTTGAGATTCCAAAACTGCGTCCGAGGTCATGCGAATCATCGATGAGTATGAAGTTTCATCGTTATATAACGTTTTGTACTGCACTCCCGCTACGATTGATGACCATTCTCCCTCGTTCGATCGGACCGTAACGTGATCACGGCCTTTTCCTGGCAGATAGGCCATTAATAAATCGCGTGCTACTTCAGTAGTGTGACCAATAGGAATACCGCGTAGATACAATAAAGCACCTGTTTCAGAAGAAATTTTACCATGCCGACTTCCCGCCAGTGCTAAGTGATAATCGCCTTCATGAACCATTAAACTACCTAATTGTGCTGTGCCACGAAGTACCACGCATTCTTCATCCTCATGATGGCGGTGCATGGGTAAAGTAGCACCGGATGCTAAATCTAAAAGAAAAGTACGCTTATCACGACTAAGTGCTTTGGCGCGAACGCCAGGGCGAATGGTATGCCAACGGCCTTCGCTGTGGCGGATCGTGATTCGAGCTGATTCGTTCGCTAAGCTGTTGCTAACTTTCTCAAAAAGCCGCTGATGTATTCTTGCACGTTGTTGTGAATCTGGAAGTATGGGTTCTAGATTTTCCAACAAAGCCGATTCGATTTGCTCGGCTTGCTTGGAATTTTCCGGATCGAGTGAATAGCGTTTTTTCATCATTGAATGCCTTCGGCGAGATGCTCTGCAAGAATACCTTGTAATCGTTTTAGTGCGCGACGAATATGTGATTTGACTGTGCCCAATGCGATTCCTGTAAATTCCGTGATTTCTTCGTGCGTTAGTCCACGAAAGAAAGCCATTGCAATCAGTTGTCTTTGGATGGGTTCAAGTTCTAAAAGGGCTGCATTCAGCAATTTGTTATTTTGTATAGCACAGAGTAAATCCTGTGGATTTTCGTCAAGAGCTACTTCTGAAACGAGTGACTCTGGCTCCTCGCTGGTTTCTGCTAGATCTTGTCGTCGTAAGTAATCCAAGGCACGACTGCGGGTCATCATCAATAACCAAGCGATAACCGATCCCCGTTTAGGATCAAAATCGCGTGCGTTACGCCATACCTGCCAAAAAACATCCTCGGTTACTTCTTCAGCACTTTGTTTGTTGCGGGTAATTCGTAATGCTAAGCCATATACACGGGACAAAGTAGCATCATATAGAACTTGCAAAGCATTTTCATCGTGCAGGCCAATAGCTGCAACACAATTTTGCAACTGCACCAGTTCATCAGAAGTGCTTGGGCAAACTGTATCGCTTAATATTTCAGACATTTAGACCAATCATCACGCATACGCTAACAGTTATCACTATTAGTCGGTGATTCTATAAACAAACAAGACCTATTCAGCATGTTCTGCATTGTATTTCAAAATGCTTTGAAGTAACGATCCATTCTAATTAATGCCGAAAAATCTTAATTCTCTAAATATAAATGTCAGTCGATGAGTTCCTTGCTTCGTCATGCTTTTTCCCTCCTATGTGTTAACGCATATGCAGAGATACGCAAAAAAGTATCTGCTGGATGCATTTTTGTTTTTTTAAAATTTTTTTATTTTTTGCATCCAATTTGATTGAGCCTGCGTAAACACTATGAAACTTGACGAAAGTAGATCTTTTTCTACCGTAATCAGTTTTATTAGTACCAGTAAAGAATGAATCTGAACTGGATTCGTAACAATTCAATAATAAGGGAGAAATTTCATGTTAACGACAAACAATCATAGCAGTTCTAACGAGTGGTCTAAATATCTTATTCTCGCGTTCATTTGTGCAATGGTTTCGATCGAGGGTATTAGTGATGTCATTGCCGATACAGATGAAACTTTAATGACGCAATCGAGCAATGAAAAAGAAATACCCTTTGTAGTAAGAAGTGAAAATGTCGCAACCAGATTGGGAGGTTTTTTTGGAATTCATGCTTTCCTGAAAAATCGCGCTTTACCTGCAATTTTAGCCGACAATGAGCTTGCTCCATTTTTTGGAAATCTTTCAGAAACTCCTGACGATATTGCACAGTGTTTTGCCATGAGATTGGATCATCAGTTAGGTGGTTCATCCCATAAAAGCCAAGTAAATTTGGAATCCAATCATCGTTGTCGGAATTCTATGGCTGTGATTCATAAAGATAGAAATATTCCAGATTCAGCGATCACAAAATTCATTAAGATTGTTGGAGAGCAAGCTGCGCTTGCTGGAGTGAGTGCGGATGATATCAGGGTCATTGCCAAAGTACTGGAGCAGAATCGAGGCGGTGTTCGTAACAAGTAATTGATATTCGAAAAATATCACCAAACAGCAGCTTTCTTGACCTTTTTACGATGATGGCAAGAAAGCTGAATTACTTAGTTGACCCTGACGTATCCGCAATCACAATTTAGAATAAACAAAATCAGCCAACAACATTTTTTCGAAACATTTTTCTCCACTTAATTAGAGTGAAATATTTCTTGTAAGAAATTCTCAATCGATAAAAATGCTCGTTTCTCAGCAATTTCTTTATAGACTGTTCCCAAACTGGGATTATTAGCTTTCGGATTGGTAAACGCATGCATCGTGCCGCCATAAGCGTGAACTTGCCAATCGACGCCGGCTTGAGTCATTTCTGTTTCAAATGATAATACTTGTTCGGGCGGCACCATTGGATCATCATGGCCATGCAAACATAGGACTTTCGCAGTTATTGGCTTATTTGTTATTTTTCCTGGCGAAAGAATGCCATGAATGCTAATAACACCCAGTACATCCGCTCCCGATCGTGCCAGTTCGATAACGCACATGCCTCCAAAACAATACCCCATGGCAGCAACTCGACTGGCATCAACTTGCGGTAATTGTCGTGCTGCTTTCAATGCGGCATCGATTCTGCGCCGTAGCAAACCCCGATCTTGTACAAAAGGGGACATTAAGGCGCCGTTTTTTTCTGCGTCACCATCTTTTCCGAAAACACCTTTGCCGTACATATCCAGAGCAAAACCAACATATCCTAACTTGGCCACTCTTTCAGCACCATTGCACGCAAGCTCTCGACGACCTCCCCAATCGTGGGCAACTAAAACGGCGGGTTTTTTTGCATCGCTTTCATGGTAGGCCAAATAACCTTCCAATTGAGTCTTATCGTCGTAATAATCGTATGTTTTTGTGATCATATGTTTATTTCCAATTCAAAATGCATCATTTTGTTCTGATTGACGGGAAAGCATGTGGACTCTGCGCACATAACCACCTTGTGCATCTACCACTAAGTAACTACGCTAACTAAACTCGACTTCTAACTTAGCTTATCATCTAAACTAATCTACTACAGCCCTAAATTTTATTGAACATGATGGTAATGGATTAGAAGTCAGTAGTTTTTTTCTTTCGGCAAGTATTTTTTTTATAAGCTGGCCGCCCCCGCTGCATCGCAAACCGGTGAATAATGGACCGCAATTGCTTTCTCTATCGAGTTCGAGTCGATCAATTGATCAATTTGCTTCAGAAAATTTCCTTTCCGGGTGCGTCGCGTCACATCAAATTCGGAAAAACTCATACTTATTACTCCGACACTATTGATATCGTCCGACTGGACGGCCAAGGTCGAAACCGTGCAAAGGTCTCATAGGTTTTATCAATTTGTATTTTGCATTCTATTGATATATATCAGCATATCGATATCTTAGTTGATATGTTTTTTTGATCTGAATCAATAAATCAAGCTGTAATTTCAATAAAAATTCAAACTCCATTAATCGTTAAAATATGGAGATAATCATGAAAATGCTAGAAATGGAAGATGTTATTGCATTTAAAAGACTGGGCTTCAATTTGGCAATCATAGGCGCTGTAGCGGTGGCTTTAATTATTATTTCGATGTACCTTTCCTGAGGAATGCAAGCGCCAAAAATTCTTTAATTTGAATGTTTCGATAAACTGCCTCGCTCCTTGGGGCGAGGCATTGAATCAATCTGTAAGATTGATGTTACCAACAACTATTGCCCCACCTGATACAAAATTGCCGCTGATGTTTTCTAAGGGGTGATTGTAATGAATTCTTCTTTGCCAAGATAAATGTACTCGCACTGGATTCAATCAGATAACGATCCTTTTTCACCAGAATTACTTTATCGTCTATGATATGTAAGAAACCTCAGGGTTGTTTACAGCGAGGTTGATTAAATAACCAGTGAGTATTTCATAAGAAATGTCATTATTCAAAACTTTATAGAGTTTGACAGTACCGTAGAAGTTAATGAAACGCACTAGCTGAATACGCTGATCGGTGCTGTCTTCAAAAGAAATTTGATGGTGCCACATTTCCATTAACGTGCGGATAACGCGCTCAGCTTTACCGTTAGTTTGCGGTCGATTGACACGGGTAAACTTCTGACCGATACGATAGCCTCAAACAGATATTCGCGAAGTTCATTGATGGATTGCCTTTTGAGGAAGAGGGGTCGTTGGGTATCGAAATGAATCTGCCTACCCGGATAAGCTTTGTTATAGCGATTAGCTTCGCGTTTGAGACCGTACCGCAACGTCTTGAACCGTTGATTCGTACTGCACGCGGGGTAAATTCCTGGAGTCTGGCACATTTCAGTACGTCATAAATTGTTGATCGGTTTACCCTGAAGCGTTCCGCCAAATGCGTTACTTTCCACAGCCAAGTTTGATAAAGTCGCCAGATTTCTTGGTAGTCCAATAAAGTTAAGCGAGTGCGTTTGTGTATGGTCATGTACAGTATTCTCCTAAAAATACTGTAAACAACGCAAGGAATTCTTACATGTAACCCATGACGCTACCGCACTGATTAACATCATGATTAAAGACCAGAATTAATGGAGACTCGCTACATGAAAATACTAACCATGATTTTATTGGCAGTGCCACTTGTAACCGCTTGCACCAGCGGGCCGAGTAAAAGGGAGTTGGATGCCGAAGTGGATCGTCTCTGCGCGATTGATGGAGGCATCAGGGTGTATGAAACGGTGACATTGCCGGCGGATAAGTTTAATAAATGGGGAGAAATTAATTTTTATCGACCCACTCAAGGGGAGAATACTTTAGGTTCGGAATATATTTATCAATGGGATACTCATTATTACAAGAAAGGAGATCCAGTTTCACAAGGTGTACAAGAAACTGCCATGAGGCGGGATCATATTAAGGTCATCAAAAGAATTGATATGAAATTATTGGGAGAATTTGTGAAATATCACAGAGCTGGAGGTGACTTACCTGGGCCATGGATGCCTTCTTCATATCATTGTCCAGATAAATCGAAAGCAAATGAAAGCTTATTACTAAAAAGTGTTTTCATTAAATCTACTGAGAGGAGCGTCAAATGAGCAATATCTATTCTTTACAATCTGAATTGGCACAAGCGACATACGGCACATTCTCAGGAAGAACAATACGTACAATCGAATTAACAGAAAATAATGTTGGCATGTCATCCTCCCAAGCTGCTGCATTCGTCGAAAAGTGGCAAGTCGTTGCCCAATCTCCCTATTCCATCACCGGTCTTTCAGCCACCGTATTCGAAGAAATTAATAGCGGCGCAAAATATCTGGCCATTCGCGGCACCGAAATCACCGATCCCGGTGATTTGTTGGCTGGATTGTCGCTGGCAATTTTTGGTTCTACTGATTGCAGCCGCAATATGCCAGTCTTGAAGCTCAGGTTCAAGCTTGGTAAATAGCGGTGTATTACACCGATACCATACTTTCAATTGAAAAATGTTTGAATCTGCACAGGATATCCTGTGAATAACAGCTTCAGAGATCGCAAAAAAATACCAAATCAAGATGAACGTTGAAAGGAGATTTGATGCATGAAAACACTGCTCACGATTTTATTGGCACTGCCATTTGTAATCGCTTGCACCAGCGGGCCGAGTAAGGGGCAATTGGATGAAGAAGTCAGGCGGCTTTGTGCGATTGATGGAGGGATTAAGGTTTATGAGATGGTGAAGTTACCGGCTGAAAAGTTTGATAAATACGGTCAGATTCGCGTTCCGGCAAAGTGGTTGGCTAAACCGGAAGATGAGTATTATTACGAAAGCTCAACAAATTATTTAATAAAAGGAAATCCAGAATTGAGGCGTTATGATCACAAATTATATCGACGGTCAGATAATAAAATCATTGGAGAGTCAATAAGATATTCAAGAGTTGGTGGGGACATACCCGGACCTTGGCACCATTCTTCATTTACGTGTCCCCAGGGTTCTGATTTAGTTCAAAGTATTTTTATTCAATCAGGTGAGGAATAAGCAATGAACAAAGAATTTTTTAAACATACCGAGTTACCATTGACAGGGCAGGCAAACTTAATTGAGCAATAATCTCATTCTCATTGTGGTGCGGCTATTGGTTACGTGATCACACTCATAGCAAAATCATCGATTCACTTTTTGGTCTGCATCAATCCTATTCCTAAAACAACCATAATGATCGACACGAACGGGTTTAGTATATTGAGTAGCGCATACGGCGCATAATCCAATGCAGAAATTCCGAGTGTCGCGGCGTAGAAAGTGCCGGTTGTCGTCCACGGAATAAGTGCAGCCGTCATGGTGCCGCCTTCTTCCGCCGATCGAGACAGCACTGCGCGATCTATATCGTTTTGCTCGTAGATACGCTTAAACAACTGACAATTCAATATGATAGAAATGTAAGCTTCACCCATTGCCATATTAGTCATTAGGCCTGAAAAAATCGTTGCGGCAACCAAACTGCTGGTTCTTTGGATATGCTTTATCAGCGATTGGACTAACACTTCCAGAAAGCCTGCGTGATGCAAAATGCCACCTAAAGCTAACGCCAAAATCGATAGCAATAACGTCCAAGCCATGCTGTAAATACCACCACGCCCCAATAGCTCGTCAATACTTTCGATGCCGGTATCCCCAGGAGAATTCAACCATAGTGCGTTGATCACGTCGAGGGGATTTTTTTCCTGATAAACGATCGCGATTAAAACCGCAATAGCCACGCTGCATAACATGCTGACTTCAGCGGCATAGCGTTTGACGCTTAAAGTAAACATTAACAGCAGGGGTAAGATTGTGATCCAGAAATTTAAATGATAGGCTCCGGCTAAAGCGCTGCGAATCGAATCGATATGCTCCACCGGTAGTGCATGATCGTTATAGTGCATACCCCAAACGATGAAGATGACCAATGCAAGAATCAAAGTTGGAATAGTGGTATAGAGCATTGCGCCAATATGTCGATAAAGGCTAGTGCCTGCACTCATTGCTGCTAGATTAGTGGTATCTGAAATAGGCGATAATTTATCGCCGAAAGTGGCTCCTGATACGATCATTCCTACCACCAACGGCAAGGGAATAGACATTGCTTCACCGATACCGACTAACACTACTCCTATCGTTCCGACCGTGCCCCAAGATGTTCCGGTGGCGATCGACATAAAACTGCACACCAGTAATCCTGCCGCAAGAAACCAGGTAGGACTGAGTAAATCGATGCCGTAGTACAACAAGCTTGCAATGGTGCCGCTTTGCATAAAACTAGCGATCACCATGCCAATCAATAAAAAAATATAAATAGCCGGCAATGCTTTTGCGATACCGTCATTCATCATCAAGCGAATTTTATCGAAAGAATAACCAATCCAACGGGCTTGCACACTTGCCCAAATGATCGTTAAAAGAATCGTGATATGCAAATTGATGTCATACACAAACAAACCGGCAAAAACCAGCGAAAATACTCCAGCAAAACACAGAAGTGCTTGACTAAAAGAGGGTAATCGTTTGTTTTTGAGGTTATCTTCCAGCAAAGATGAAGAGGTATCGGACATTGGCTCGCTATTTTTTTGCAGTTGATGTCGGTGCAAATAATTTTGTCAGCTCGCTATATCCCGCTGCTTCCAGATCTTCTCGTTTGATAAATTTCAATGCGGCAGAATTAATACAGTAACGCAAACCGGTAGGCATTGGCCCGTCTTCGAAAACGTGTCCCAAATGACTGTCGCCATAACGGCTGCGTACTTCGGTGCGTACCGTCCATAAATCATAGTCTTCCTTGAACTGAATATATTCTTCATTGATCGGTCGATAAAAACTAGGCCATCCAGTTCCGGAGTCAAATTTATGAAGCGAAGCAAATAGCGGTTCTCCTGATACAATGTCGACATAAATGCCTTCTTCCTTGTGATTCCAAAATTCATTTTGGAAAGGAGGTTCGGTGCCAGACTTTTGTGTTACTTGATACTGCAGCGGATTCAATGCTGTTTTTAAAGCATCCGAATCTTTCTTGAAATTTTGATAAGACTTAGACATCGCATCACTCTCCATTTAATCAAATAGCCAAAAAATGAAATTTAAAGGTACGGTTACACATTTATCACAGAAAGGACTAGGTGTAGTCAAAAACGTAGAAAACAAGCTGTCTTATTTTGTTTATGGCACATGGCCAGGCGACATCGGTGAATTTGAAGCGCTGGATAAAATTCTTAACAATAAAAAATTTGCTTATGCAAAATTAGTGCAATTGATTCAACCGTCACCACATCGGCAGCAACCCGCTTGTGCTTATGCGTATTTAACAGAAAATGCTTGCACCGGCTGCCCGTGGATGATGGCAGATTATACAAGCCAATTGGAACAGAAAAAAAACCGTTTCGTTTATGCCATGAAAAGAGTCGGTTTCGATGAGCAGGATTTCAACATTGCCGCGATCCTTCCTTCTGAACAGACCATTGGGTATCGAAATCGCTGTCAAGTCAAAACGGACGGCGCGATATTAGGTTTTGTCTCGGAAAATTCGTATCAAATTGCCCCGATTCAAGACTGTATCGTACTCAATGATGGTTGTAGAACAGTGTTGAAAAATGCGATTGAGCAATTGCCGAACGCATCGTGGCAAAGCACCTTGTTACCGGAACAAAAATGGCACTTCATTGAACTGGATGACGATATGTCACCGCATGAAATGAGTATCAACGAGAAAAAACCTTTCAAACAAGGCAATACCTTACAAAATGATCGAATGAAATCCTGGCTGAAGGAAAGGCTCGCTAAAAATGTGACGCTTCAAAAGGTTGTTGAACTGTTCTGTGGCTCAGGAAATTTCACCGAAATCATCGCACAGTCAAATTGTACGTCGGTTATCGCCTACGAAAGCGACGAATCTGCGATACAAGCTTTACAACACAAGCAATTGCCTAAAGTAACAGCGCATACCTATGATCTTTTTAAGCCTTTCGCATGGAGAGATTTACAGAAAAATGATTGCGAAGGGGATACGTTGGTTTTAGATCCCCCTCGCAGTGGGCTAAAAAAACATTCGGGTTTTTTTACTGCGTTTGCTGCACTTAAAACAATTAACTATATTTCTTGTAATCCAGAAACTTTCGCGCGGGATGCTTGGTTTTTTAAGCAAAATGGCTGGATGATCCATGATCTTCAACTAATAGACTTGTTTCCACATACGCCACATATTGAAATACTGGCGGAATTTAGAAAAAATTAGCGTGTTGATTGTCGCTGTACAGAACTACAAATCATGTTATTGAAATAAAATTGTGTCATGACAGATAGCTCGATTACTCATTTGGATCACTCTGAAATAAAATCTTCGCTGCCAGAGGAAAGTACCTTTATCGTAACTCTTTCAAATCATTATGGATTGATTCGCTTTTCAGGCGAGGACGCGCAAACATTTTTACAAGGCCAACTGACTTGTGATTTGCGTCATATCACAGCAGAGCAAGCATCCTATGGCGGTTATTGCACACCGAAAGGGCGCGTTTTGGCTAATTTCTTGCTATGGCAATGTGATCACAGTTATTTCATGCAATTGCCTGTAAGTCTTTGTGATTCAATGCAGAAAAAACTATCGCTCTATAAACTTCGCGCACGAGTATCGATTGAAAATGTGAGTCAAGACTACACGTGCATTGGTCTCGCAGGCCCTCAAGCTACTAAAATTTTAGGTGCATTATTGACATCGATACCGGCTTTTGATCGCTCTTTGCAATTCATTTTCAATGACAAAATAGCCGTGGTTTATTTCGCGTCCGACCGAATACAACTTATTCTGCCCAAGGAAAATGCAGAATCAGCGCTGGAGCCTTTATGCCAGCATGCTCAGATGGCTGACATTGCGGATTGGGAACGTCTGACGATACGAGCGGGAATTCCGGTTATTCTGCCGCAAACACAGGAAGAATTTTTGCCGCAAATGATTAATTTGTATGCAATCGGCGCGTTGAGTTTTAAAAAAGGGTGTTATCCCGGGCAGGAAATTGTTGCACGGACGCAATATTTAGGAAAACTCAAGCGGCATATGTATTGCTGTTTTATCGCTAAGGTAGAGAAAACTGCTACAGTGAATCCGGGTGATTTGCTCTACAGCGCGAATATGCCTGATCAAGCCTGTGGAACAATCGTTAATGCCGTTCATTCAAATGGTGGTTTCGATGCGTTAGCGGTCATTCAGCACGGTTGTGTCGAAGGCGGTGAAGTGCATTGGGGATCCTTGCAAGGACCCGTGATACAAATCAATGCTCTCTCCTATTCATTATCGGAATAATCTGGCAGAAAACTGCTTTACGCAGCATTCCAACGGAAACTTCGCGAAAATTATTTTTCTGTCGGTTTACTTTGCGTGAAATGCACGCTTTCTGGAGCATTGGTGCCGCCGGTTACAACAAATGTCATCGCTTCCTCAGTAGTCCAATCGGTTAAAACGAGATTTTCCATAGGCAAGATTTCGATATAACCTGAGGTTGGATTAGGTGACGTGGGCACATAAACAGCCGCCAATTTTCTACCGGTCTCTTTATCTTCCATCACTTTCGTAATGAATCCAATCGCTTTCATTTCGGATGAAGGAAAACTGATTAACACCACTCGTTGCCCAGTAACCGGTGGCTGACTAATGGTGTTCAAAAAACGTTTAGTGGCACCATAAATCGTTTGTACCAATGGCAAGCGGGCTAAAATATTTTCGTAAATGCTAATGACTTTTTTACCAATCACGAAAGACGCTAATACGCCAATTCCATAGAAGCTAATGATTGTTAATAATGCGGCGACAGCGTGTTGAAAATTCGAGTCGAGCAACCAAGTGGCGGTAATGTCAGAAAAAGGCCGTACTGCTCTCGCCATTCCCTTTAGCAAAGGGTCTCCGATACGCGCCAATAATTTCAATAAAAAATCAAATACCAGCCACGTAACCCACAGTGGAGCAACAGTCAAAAAACCTATTACGATGTAGCGTCCCACTATTAATCCCCTTTACTAAAATAATAAAGTTCAAAAATAGAATCATGACGATTCATTTTTTTTAACAAAACACGCATCATCACATCAATACGTTTCAACATAAAATTAATATTTCGTTCAAATACAACACGGTAGTGGAAATTCTAAAAATCGAAGATTAATTCGACACGATGCACGATATGATAATATTATTTCGTGCAGATACGGTGCCCATTAAAGAAATAAAGTTTTCTCTTGAAGCCTAGAAATTCGTAACTTGGGACTTATAGAAACTGTTTCTATAACTTCTATTTTTCAAAATAGTTTTTCACAAAAATGAGAAGGGATTGTCATGTCATATCACTCCGAGCAAATTAGCAAACATTTAGAAAACTTACAAAAACATTTAGCCGATGAACATCCACACAATCCGACTTTAGCGAATGCCATCAAAAGCTTTAGAAAAATGGATGAGGTAGGTCATAGCATGGGTTTACTTGAACGTGATCAATCTTACGCAACTTATGTGACCTGGTGGCCGATGATTGCTGTGTTAGGTACGTTTTCTGCCGGTAAATCGACGTATATCAATTCCTATTTAAACCTACCGTTGCAAAGAACCGGCAATCAAGCCGTTGATGATAAATTCACGGTTATTTGTTACAGCCATCATCCAGAAGCCAAAACTCTTCCAGGAATTGCGCTAGACGCCGATCCGCGTTTTCCTTTTTTTCAAATCAGCAAAAGTATTGAAGAAATTTCCGAAGCAGGTCAAGAGCGCATTGATGCGTATCTACAACTTAAAACCTGCCCATCTGAAAACATTCGCGGAAAAATATTGATCGATTCTCCAGGCTTTGATGCGGATAACCAAAGAGCCTCTACGTTGCGATTGACGCAACATATCATTAATTTATCGGATTTGGTTTTGGTTTTCTTTGATGCACGTCACCCTGAGCCAAAGGCGATGCAAGATACGCTAGCCTACCTCGTTTCAGCCAGCGTTAACCGAGCTGATGCCAACAAGTTTTTGTATATTCTGAATCAAATTGATGTGACTGCTAAAGAAGATAATCCTGAAGAAGTTGTCTCTGCATGGCAGCGTTCATTGGCCGAAGTCGGCTTGGTAACAGGGCGCTTTTATCGAATCTACAATTTAGATGCCGCTGTGCCTATTACGGATCCTGGAGTTAAAGAGCGGTTTGAAAAAAAACGTGCGGAAGACATGGCTGATATTGATATCCGCATTCAGCAAATCGAGGTAGAACGCTCGTATCGTATCGTCGCAAAATTAGAGCAAACAGCTAAAAGCATTAAAAATCAAATTGTGTTTAAACTTTCCGACATGCTCAAAAGATGGAAAAGTAAAGTGTTTCTGCTCGATGGCCTTGTCTATGGAATGTTGGCCATTTCTGCTGTGATTGGCATCACAGCTAGCGAGTCGTGGGAATCAGCTAAGGCATTCTGCGATAAAGTTATTCAAGGTGATTCGTCTGCATGGGTCATCATGGCAATATTGTTCCTTGTTATCATTGTCATTCATTTCTCCATTCGCCGTTTTGCAGCCACCGGTATTTTGAAGAAATTATCATTGGAATTGGGTAAAGACGACGAAACGTACAAACAGTATGTACACGCTTTCAACAAAAGTACTGCCGCCTATCGTCCACTATTTCTGCAAGCCCCTGCTGGATGGAATGGCAATACGCAAAACATCGTTGATGAAGTGATTAATGAAGCCAATGATTACATTCAAACATTAAATGATCAATTTACCAATCCATCGGGACATGGACACAAAAGTAAATAAGTTTAATGTGATATAGGCGTATTTGAAAAATAGCGTTAATGATTCACAAATTTTTGTTTTATAGGGTGCGTTCTCATTCCGGGTAAGATCTGATTTGGACAAGCATTCGATTAAGGAGTAAAATTCCCGCTTTTATTTCTATTAGTAATGTTGGAGAAGCAACTGATTATGTCAATCACAATTGAACAAAAAGCCCAAATCGTACGAGATTTTCAAAGAGCTAATGGAGATACCGGATCGCCAGAAGTTCAGGTTGCGCTTTTAACAAACCGAATCAATGATCTCATTGAGCATTTTAAAGTTCATGCTAAAGACCATCATTCTCGTAGAGGTCTATTACGCATGGTCGGTAAGCGCCGGAAATTGCTTGATTATTTGAAAAATAGCAATGTCAGTACCTATCAAACATTGATTGAACGTTTAGGTTTGCGTAAATAGATAGTAGATAGATATCGACATCTTAATGTTTATTAATCAATAATTTAACTTAGTGGCAGCATTTAAAAATCTTGTCTTCTCTCGAATGAGTTATAGCATTTAATGCGCCATGCGCAATCATTTGAGGAATTCAATGAAAAGGATTGTTAATTGAAACCTATCAAAAAGAGTATTACCTACGGGCGTCATCAACTTACATTAGAAACAGGTGAAATTGCAAGGCAAGCGCACGGTGCGGTCGTCGTTACCATGGACGACACCGTCGTGCTCGTTACCGTAGTGGGTGCAAAAAATACCAAACCAGAACAAGACTTTTTTCCATTGACTGTAGATTATCAAGAGAAATTCTACGCCGCGGGCAGAATACCGGGAAGTTTTTTCAAGCGCGAAGGCCGTCCATCTGAAAAAGAAACACTGACCTCACGTTTAATCGATCGCCCTATTCGTCCCCTGTTTCCGGAAGGTTTTTATAACGAAGTTCAAATTGTTGCAACTGTTCTATCTTCTGAAAATGAAATCGATCCAGATATTCCTTCGATTATTGGAACATCAGCCGCGCTGATACTGTCTGGAATTCCGTTTGATGGCCCTCTTGGCGCAGCACGAGTTGGTTATATCAATGATGAATATGTGCTCAATCCGACCACGTCTGAACTTAAAGATACCCAATTGAATCTGGTTGTCGCAGGTACTCAACAGGCCGTGTTAATGGTTGAATCCGAAGCCATGGAATTGTCTGAAGAAGTAATGCTTGGCGCAGTCATGTTTGGTCATGAACAAATGCAAATTGTTATTAATGCAATTAATGAATTCGCAGATGAAGCAGGAGTGGCCGCTTGGAATTGGACGCCTCTGGAGAAAGATGTCGCTTTTCATGAAAAATTAACGGGTTTAGTAGAAAACGATTTAAGAGAGGCTTTTAAAATAAAGCAAAAACAACTGCGTTCTGAAACTATCGCTGCCATTAGTCAACGTGTCGCGGAAGAATTAGGCGTAGATTCTGAAAATGGCCCTAGCAGTCAAATTTTTAAAGAAGCTTTTTTCGCGCTCGAGTCAAAAATCGTTCGTAATCAAATTTTAGACGGTGAACCTCGTATCGATGGTCGCGGTACCCGTAACGTCAGGGCTATTACGATTCGTAATGGCGTATTACCGCGCACTCACGGGTCAGCGTTATTTACTCGTGGAGAAACTCAAGCGCTTGCTGTGGCCACATTAGGAACAGCTCGCGATGAGCAAAAAATTGATTCACTACAAGGCGATTATAATGATCGCTTTATGCTGCATTACAATATGCCCCCTTTTGCTACCGGAGAAATAGGTCGAGTTGGTACCCCGAAACGTCGTGAAATTGGTCACGGTCGCTTAGCGAAGCGTGCTCTCGTGGCCGTTCTACCTTCTCCTGAAGAATTTGGTTATTCACTACGTGTCGTGTCTGAAATTACTGAATCCAATGGTTCTAGTTCAATGGCTTCGGTTTGCGGCGGCTGTCTTGCGCTGATGGATGCTGGCGTGCCGTTAAAGGCACACGTAGCAGGTATCGCCATGGGATTAATTAAAGAAGGCAATCGTTTTGCAGTTCTAACCGATATCTTGGGTGATGAGGATCATTTAGGTGACATGGATTTTAAAGTTGCGGGTACGGAAAAAGGCATTACCGCACTACAAATGGACATAAAAATCCAAGGTATTACCAAAGAAATCATGCACGCCGCTCTGATACAAGCACAAGAAGGGCGTATGCATATTTTGCAAATCATGAAACAAGCTTTGCCATCGACACGTGAAGACATTTCAGTTCATGCGCCGCGTATTATCAAAATTAAAATCAATCCGGAAAAAATCCGCGATGTTATCGGTAAAGGTGGTGCTGTTATTCGTGCATTAACTGAAGAAACCAATACGACGATTGATATTAACGATGACGGTGAAGTAACCATTGCTTGTGTGAATGCAGAAGGCGGAGAGCTCGCTAAAAAGAAAATTCAGGACATTACCGCAGAAGTCGAGGTTGGAAAAGTTTACGATGGAACAGTTTTAAAATTACTCGATTTTGGAGCCATTGTTAGCATTTTGCCAGGAAAAGACGGTCTGCTACACATTTCTCAAATTGCCAGTGAACACGTTAATAGTGTTTCCGATCATTTGAGTGACGGGCAACAGATTCGCGTTAAGGTTTTGGAGGCAGACGACAAGGGAAGATTGCGTCTAAGTATGAAAGCAGTATTAGCTGAAAATGCACCAACCACCGATGCAGAATCGGTTGTCAAAGAATCCTAAATAAATAAGGAGAAAGGGAAGTAAGCTCCTACTTAGCGACCTGCCTTTCTCTTATCTCATCAAGCGTTTTACAATCAATACACAAGGTCGCAGTTGGTCTTGCTTCGAGTCTTTTAAGACCAATTTCGATTCCACAGCTTTCGCAATAACCATAATCGCCCGATTCTATCTTGCCAATAATTTCATCGATCTTTTTAATTAATTTGCGCTCACGATCACGGCTACGTAATTCCAACGTCATATCAGATTCTTGACTGGCCCGATCATTAGGATCGGCAAAAACGGTTGCTTCATCCTGCATGGTATGAACTGCACGATCAATATCATTGCTTAGTTCCGTTTTCATGTCTTCCAACATTTTACGAAAGTAGGCCAACTGGCGAGCACTCATATAGTCTTCACCTGCTGCTGGTTTATAGGAAGTCATATGTGTTTTTTGTTGCTCTTGCGACATAATCTTCTAGGCTCCCAATTTATAATTCAGTGATAGCAATCGTTTACTTTTGACAGAATTGTCATTATACAACAAGTTATATTTTCTCATTTCACATCCATCAGGATTAATTTTGGCGAATCTATATCAATAGAATTAGCATAATCGATTAAAAAATCGTTATAAAGTTCCAATAAATGAGTTGATATATCAGTAATCAATCTTCTTAGTTACAAAGATATCTATACCATGCGACTATAAAAAATGCTCCCAATAAATGGTCAATTGATTAGCAAATTCACAGCGCAAATAAACGAGGCATTAGGTTTTTATAAATTATTTCTGTGATTTCTTTGTATGTGGGGTGGCTGATGGGACTTGAACCCACGACAACCGGAATCACAATCCGGGACTCTACCAACTGAGCTACAGCCACCATAAAAAAGAAAATGAAATGCTCACAATTCGGCAAAATACGAACATATCTATGATATTCGCCTATATGGCGTGCCCGACAGGAATCGAACCTGTAACCCCCAGCTTAGAAGGCTGGTGCTCTATCCGATTGAGCTACGGGCACTAAGTCGAGTTTTCCTAAAATCTAAGGCTTTTGAAATTGGTCGGGGTGGAGAGATTTGAACTCCCGACATCCTGGTCCCAAACCAGGCGCGCTACCAGACTACGCTACACCCCGAAAAAGCCGTCACTATACCTTCTTGAACATTAAACGTCAATTTATCAGTTTTTCTGGCAAAAGTGAGTATACCGAATAGATATTGAACTAGGCTAGTTTTAGCGATAAAAAGTGTAAGAAATCTCAGAGTTGTTTACATTGCTCATTCCATACTCTCGACATAAATTAGCCACAGGAACTCCTACCTCGGCTTTCTTCAATATCTGCATGATCTGCGTTTACGTAAGTCGCTGCTGCTTCATCAGTAAAATTCCTCTTCGTTTATGATAGAAAATTCTATTGTATTGCGCCTTGAATATAGGGAGAGGATTACCGCAGGAAGTCAGTTGGTGCAGTTTGATTCAAGGAAAATTGTCTTCGGTAAAACCGGACTGATTCATGCCGCCTAACAATTATCGCTCAATCAAATAGATGCATGGCCGATATTACGATAGTGAATATAGATTCGATTGAAAATGAGTAATTTCAATTTCTGTGGATTCGACTCCACGTTACTTTGATCGATTGAAGAATTTAGTTAACAAAAAATCTCGTTGCTTGCGGCGGAATCATCTTGTTGAAGCTCAATTAAAGAATCTTTAATACAAAAAGTTATAATGTAATAAGAAAGATGGGGATAGTGTGAATCAACGAAATAACTATCGTAGATTGATCGATTTTGAAGTGCACAATCAGATGGAAGTGCTTTCAAATCAGCTTCTGATTAAACAGAAGGAATTAGAAGAGTCTCATAATCGCTACGTTGATCTTTACGATCATGCACCGGTGGGTTACTTAACTTTGGATAAGAGTGGCAAAATTCTTTCGATTAATTTAACGGGTGCTTTGCTTTTAAATGCAGATCCGTTTATTTTGATTGGGAAGTTTTTTGCAGAATATTTTGCAAAAATTGATCACACAGCATTTTCGGCCTATATTCAGAATGCTTTTGCATCAAAGGGAAAAACATCGATTGATTTAAAAATTGGTGATATTAACGAGGATACTCTGAGCTATGTCAGATTGGAAAGCACAATTGTTCATGACAAAGATATGTGTCGCATGATGATCACTGATATTAGTCAACTTAAAAGAATAATCAATTTTAATCACGATTTACTGACTGAAAATAGACGTTTAATGAAAGAGTTATTTCGTATTCAGGAGAAAGAGCGTCGAGTGTTGGCGCGTGAATTGCATGATGCTTTAGGTCAATGGCTTACTGCTATTAGAGCGGAAAGCGAGGTTATTTTTAATTATATTGAAAGAGAATCGATGATTTTTTCCAGTGTGAATGTCATAAAAGAATGTACTGAAAAAATGCATCAGGTTATCCGCGGTATGTTGCATCGATTGCGTCCTATATTACTGGATACGTTGGGATTGCCAGATGCACTAATCGAATTAAAAAAACAATATTTGTTACATCATCCCAAAATTCTTCTTAACGTTAAGCTGGAGGGTGATTTATCCTCTCTTGGGGAAAAATTCAATATCAACATTTTTCGTCTTGTACAAGAGTCGCTGAACAATGCGTATAAACATGCAAAAGCGACACAAATTAATGTGCTTTTATGTCGTGAAATAATCGCTAATGCAACTACAGATTTTCTGTTGCTGACCATTAGGGATAATGGAGTTGGTTTCGATTCTAGTATACTTTCTTCAGGATTTGGGTTGGTTGGTATGCGTGAGAGAGTTATTACATTGGATGGTCGGATGAGCATTGAAACTGCGCATAATCGAGGTACGAAAATTGACATTAGGTTACCGTTGACCACAAAAAAATAGTTTTATGATAACTAAACCAATTACAATTTTATTGATTGATGATCATCCGGTGGTACGGACAGGTTACCGCCGATTACTTGAAAGCAATTCCGATATGTTGGTTATCGGTGAAGCAGACAATGGGGAAAGTGGTTATCAAATATGGCAGGAATTCACACCGGATGTCACTATACTTGACCTAAATATGGTTGGAATCTGTGGTTTTGAAACGATGCATCGAATCTTAAGTAAAGATCCTACGGCAAAGATATTGATTTTTAGTATGCTCAATAACGTAACCATGGTTCAGCGGGTTATAAAAGCTGGTGCTTCTGGTTTTATTAGCAAGCAAAGCGGTATAGGAGAAATGATTCATGCGGTGAGACAAGTAAGCTCAGGAAAAACTTATATTGAATCTGAGTTGGCTGCAGATTTAGCTGTACATGCGGCGCGTGTAGAGAACGATAATACTCTTCTTAATTCACTCTCTAATAGAGAATTTCAGATTTTTAAATTAATAGCAGAAGGATTTACTAATGCACAAATCGCCGAAAAAATCTCGATTAGCCCTAAAACAGTGAGTGTTCATAGCATGAATCTTATGCGTAAGTTGAATTTGGAAAATACAAGTCAACTCATCCGAATGGCAATCAATCATAAAGTGATTGAATAATAATTTAAATTACCGAAGAATCAATTTATCAATTAGAAATAAGGCATTTTAGTCTCATTTCTTATTCTCTATACCTATTAGTTTTTTCGTTAATATAGCAACTCAGGATACAAAATAGATCGTCAGTATTCTGAATAACTTTCAGCAAAACAAGATTTGGTTAATTCGAAAGATGTTTTTTAAGAAATTAAGAGTGTTGCGGGTTAGATTTGACTCTTTTGGTTCTCTTAAATTTATATTGTTAACTTAGTTTAACTTAGTTTAACTTTTGTTGCAGTTATTTTAGATTTTTTGCTTAATTAAATACGATTAATGTATTTTTATTTCAACATCGTTATTGTATTAAAAGGCAAATTTTGCGAAAGCAAAATACGCAAAGTCACTGATCTAAAGGGTTAAATACCCTATGATGGCAGGACTGCCAGATAACGCAAAATGCTCCCAGATAATAAATCTGGGGGAACAGAGTTTCGAATAAAGAGATTCCAATGCGTAATACTGCAGTTCTTCCTTTTTAACATTTCAAGGAGGAATATTTTTATGGAAACAATTTTTAAAAAACCCATTCAACCGTCTATACCAGCTTCACAGAGGCATTATAAACTGAATTTTATAACATGTATAGCGGTATCTTTTTTCAGTTTTATATTTTTCTCCGGTAACACGTTTGCGGTTGATGGAATCAAATGGCATCCAGGACATTATTTCCAACTCATGGGAGGGGCTAAACATCACCCAAAATATATGATGGATGGCATTTATAAAGATATGGCGGCTACTCCTGCTATACAAGGTATCCAAGTACGTTATATGTGGGGTGATTTAGAAACCTCGAAGGGTGTTTATAACTTTGCGTCAATCGATAAACATTTGGAGGAAATGACAAAACGTAAAAAACGGTTGGTCATCATGGTTCAAACAAAAGCTTTTGGAAAATCTGATACTTATGTTCCCTCCTATTTGAGAAGTCCAGAATATGACGGTGGAGTATTTGGTTATGCCGCTTTTGGCGGGCACACCTTTAAAGGTGAAAATCTTAAACTGTGGAATCCTCTTGTTCGTGATCGTCTAATACAGCTATTTCAAGCGTTGGGTAAGCGATATAATGGACATCCATATTTTGAAGCAGTAGGCATGCCGGAAACGACAATGGGTGATCCATTACAACCTGTTACAGGTGCTCAAAGCAGCGGTTTTTATCAAAATTTGTATCAAGTGTTGATTGAAGCCAGAAAAGCATTTCCTAACACAATGGTAATGCAATCTGTTAATTACCCACGGCCTATTATTGCCCCTTTGGTGGAAACTTTGAAAAAAATGAGTGGAGCACTTAGTCATCCTGATACATTTCTTGAAGAACCTGGGTTATTAATGAAAGGAGGAAAAAATACAGCTCCTGGAGTTTATACATACTATCCGAAGCTTGCTGGTATTATCCCATTAGCACCAACAGTTATGCATGAGAATTACCGAAGCACCAAAAGGAATTTGACAGGACCTGAACCAACGATATCTCAATTAAATGATTTTCTTAAAAAAGATTTAAAAGCCAACTATATTTTTTGGACTCGCGATCCAGTGTATGACCAAAAGGTATTGGAATTTATGAATTGGAAGGAGCAAAAAAATTCAATAGCTGGAGGACTGTCTACAACTTGTCCAAGTACCTATACTTCATGTATTAGAGATTAATTATTAGTTGAATTTTTCTGAAATCTTTAAAAAGAAACATGCGATAAACGCATGTTTCTTTTTTTTGGATAAGCGTAGTAACAGCTAGGTTATGTGTTTGTAAATTTAATTATTTCTTTGCAATTTGATTGTCTACCTTTTTGACTCCATCGACTATCCAACTATGCATGTTCACGCGTGTCATTTGATCATCATTAATAACGCTTCCAGTTAACAATACATTTCCTTCAGCTACTTTTACTTCAACATTACTGCCTTGCAGGACGGCGTCGGATTGAATCGATGCCATAATTCTGGCATAAATAGTCGAGTCATCATAAACGGCACCAGGAGGCGGTTGCACCCATGATGGATGAGTTTTATCAGCGTAATTTTCGCAACCGATCAACATGGGCAGCGTGATTATTAGCGCTAGTGAAAGTGTGAAACGCTTGAAAATTCGCATAGTCATTGTCCTTCATTCTATTTATTATGATTTAATAGCCATTTGCGGTTATTTTATGTTCCATCAAGTATGTTGTAGTTGATTGATTAGCATAAATCCACTTCATTGCGTATCGATCTTTTATTGAGTCGATATAGCGTGTGAAACATCAAAATTAGTGGCAAGTATATTGATAAACCGCGATAGTTCATTCCAAATATCTCCATCCGCAACACCTTTTATCATACGGTCAATTCTAGCGGCATGCAATATTGCCCGATGAAGTGAATCAAGATGAATACGCTGAGCCGCATTCAGAACAATTTTTTGCCGATTTCCCCATATTCTTGCGGATCGCAACAGTTGTGCTGTAGATTGCCCGGTGTTAATTCCTTTTTGAATCGTGATAAGTTGTCGAATTTGTTCGGCGAGAACATTCAATATCAAGAGCGGTGCTGTACCTTCTTCTTGTAATTCATTCAAAATACGGGAATAACGATTGGCGTCTGAAGCAATCAGTGCATCTGCTAATTGATAAATATCATAACGCGCCATATTGAAAATGACTGCGCGAATTTGTGCCAATGTCAAATTACCTGCTGGATAGATAAGCGCCAATTTTTGTATTTCTTGATAGGCTGCTAATAAATTACCTTCAACCTGGTCTGCCATAAATCCAAGTGCTGTGGCATCCGTTCTCTGTTGTTGTTGTGCCAAACGTTTTGCAATCCATTCAGGCAACTGTTGGCGCTCAATGTTACTTACTGGAATTACCACACCGAAGTTTTCAAGCGATTTAAACCATTGCGTATTCTGGGTAGATTGATCAATTCTTGGTAGGGTAACTAGCGTCAATACATCAGGTGAAATCGTGGTGCAATAGGCTTCCATAACGGCGCCGCCTTCCTTGCCAGGCTTCCCGGATGGAATGCGGATATCGATAATCTTTTTGGTGCCAAACAAAGATAAATTACTATCGGCATTGAGAATATTTTGCCATTTGAAATGCTGTTCAACCGTATAAATTTCTCTTTCTGTATAACCTTGTTGACGCGCATGTGACAAAATTAAATCAATGGCTTCAAGAATCAGTAGGGTTTCGTCACCGAACAATACATACAGCGGCGCCATTTGTTTTTGCAAATGAGCAGCAAGCCGATCCAACGATATTCGCATGATTACGAATATAAAATATGAAGAAAATTTTTTACGATGTGGTTTTTTCAGCGTCAGGTTTATAAGTCGACAATCGCCATAGAATTTGTCGGACAGCATCTTTTTGCATATCCTTGATTAAGAGATTTTCTTCCTCATTCTTTGCTAAAATTTGTTCGTCAAGAAAAGGTAAAATGCGCGCTAAAGATACCTCGCTGACAGGAACAATTTCAGCTTTTTCTTGATTAATTACCCGATAAGCAACTCGATAAATCACATTAAAGTCACGAACACGGCCACCTCCTGAAAGTGACAAAATGCCTTTTTCAGTGGTGGCGCTGATAATTTCAATTACTGCTTCGGCGTTTTCTGGATCCATCACCACTCTCGTAGTAGGAGTGGCGCGGATTGCCCGTTCCAATTTGACGCCAAGAATTTGACCAGGCCCTTCTGGAGCAGACACATAAAGCGATTTAAACGGTAAAGATACGGTTTCACCGCGCAGCTTAAAACCACATGCCACCAATAGGAGCGACATTATCAATACCACCCAGAGCGTTGCATGTTGCTGAAAATTATACTTTCTATCCATAGTACGCCTCATGTTGAGCAATCATTGCAAGCGAGCCAATTAAATAACGATGTTAACCAATCGTCCCGGGACGATAATGATTTTTTTGATGGACTGTCCATCGACGAATTTTTGTACATTCTCGTTTGCCAAGGCAGTTTGTTCGATTAATTCTTTCGTCGCATCGGTGCTGATGTTGATTTGCCCACGTAGTTTTCCATTGACTTGCACAATCAATGTTACTTGATCTTGCGCCATCGCAGCTTCGTCTGCATTGGGCCAAGTTTGCTGGATTAACTCGGTGCCGGGCCTGAGTTCGCGCCATAACTCATGACAAATATGCGGAACGATGGGGGAGAGCAACAAAACAATCTGCTCTAACGCTTCTTGCATCAAAGCACGGCTATGTGAATCGGTACCTTGGCACTTGGTAGACAGATTATTGATGAATTCCATTACAGCAGCGATGGCCGTATTAAAGGTATGGCGTCGTTCCAAATCATCAGTTACTTTGGCAATGGTCAAGTGCAATTGACAGCGCAGTGTTTTAAGCTCTGCGGGTAAAGATTGAAGTAACAGGGGATCTATCGTTACCACGCCCAATTGCAGATGCGAATGTACTTGCTTCCATAATCGACGCAAGAAACGGTAAGCGCCATCGACACCGGCATCGGCCCATTCCAAGGTTTGCGTCGGAGGGCTGGCAAACATCATGAACAAACGCGCAGTATCTGCACCGTATTCATCCACCAATTTTTGCGGATCGACACCGTTATTTTTCGATTTTGACATTGTACCGATGCCAGCGGATTCCACCGGCAAGTGATCGGTCGCTAAGATTGTGCCGCAACGTTTACCTTGCTCATCCAACTGGATCGTGACGTCAATGGGATTGTAATAACTGATACGCCCATTGGCTGTTTTGCGGAAAAAGATTTCGTTGAGAACCATGCCTTGCGTCAAAAGATTAGTAAAAGGCTCATCGAGCTTCAATAAGCCTAAATCGCGCATGACTTTGCTCCAAAAGCGTGAGTACAACAAATGTAGAATCGCATGTTCAATACCGCCAATATACTGATCGACAGGCAGCCAGTAATTGACGCGCTCATCAGTCATCGCTTGATTTTGATCCGAGCAGGCATAACGTGCGTAATACCAAGAAGAATCGACAAAGGTATCCATCGTATCGGTTTCTCTGCGCGCTGCTTTGCCACATTTCGGACACTGGCATTGATAAAAAGAAGGTGTTTTCGCCAGTGGATTACCCGAACCATCGGGAACTAAATTCTGTGGCAGAACGACAGGTAACTGATCATCGGGTACCGGCACGATACCGCAATGTTCGCAGTGAATCAACGGAATAGGGCAGCCCCAATACCGTTGACGCGAAATGCCCCAATCGCGCAATCGATAATGCACGCGTTTATTGCCAAGCTCTTTCTTCTGTAAAGCATCGGCAATTGCATCGACTGCTTGTTCAAATGATAGTCCGGAGAATGCCGCGGAATCAAAAGTTGTACCGTGTTCGACATAGGCTTGTTGCAACGGCAGCTCTAGTTCGCCTTCGAGCGGGCGAATGACCGGTTTGATTGGTAATGAATACTGCGTGGCAAATTCAAAATCGCGTTCGTCATGGGCTGGAACGGCCATGACAGCGCCTTCACCGTATCCCATCAACACATAATTGGCAACCCAAACCGGAAGTTTTTCTCCATTCAACGGATGAATCACATACAAACCGGTGCTCATGCCTTTCTTTTCCCGCGTGGCGAGATCGGCTTCCTTGGCGGAACCGAGTTTGCATTCCTGGATGAAAGCTAGCAGTGCTGGATTGTTTTGCGCGGCATGCAATGCAATCGGATGTTCCGCCGCAACCGCAACATAAGTCGCTCCCATCAAAGTATCAGCACGCGTGGTAAAAACCTTGACATCTTGTGGTGTACCGGATTGTTGATCTGCCGGGAAAGTAATGTCCACGCCATAGCTTTTACCAATCCAATTGGCTTGCATGGTTTTAACCCGTTCCGGCCAACCTGGTAAACCTTCCAATGCCGACAATAGTTCATCAGCATATTGGGTGATCTTAAGGTAGTACATGGGAATTTCACGTTTTTCTACCGATGCGCCAGTGCGCCAACCACAACCGTCAATGACTTGTTCATTGGCCAATACCGTTTGATCAATGGGGTCCCAATTGACCGTGCCAGTGGTTTGATACGCTAGCCCTTTTTCAAGCATGCGCAAAAATAACCATTGATTCCAACGATAATAGCTGGCATCGCAGGTGGCGATTTCACGTTCCCAATCGATACTTAGCCCTAAGCTTTTTAGTTGCTTGCGCATGTAGGCAATGTTGTCATAAGTCCATTGAGCAGGGGAAACATTGTTTTGCATCGCAGCATTCTCAGCCGGTAAACCGAACGCATCCCATCCCATCGGTTGCAAGACGTTGTAACCGCGCATGCGATGAAAGCGGGATAGCACGTCGCCGATGGTATAGTTTCGTACATGACCCATATGCAGTTTCCCAGAAGGATAGGGAAACATCGATAAACAGTAATATTTTGGCTTCCCAGTCGATTCAACCGCTTTGAATGCATTGGTTTGTTCCCAATAATGCTGTGCATTTCTTTCGATTTCCTGGGGGTAATATTTTTCTTGCATAAACTCAATATTGTTATTGTTGGTAACAGTGCATTATAGCGTTAACTGCATGGGTCAATCGTGCCATCCCGCAAGTAAACTTGCTAATCGAGACGAAAGCCGATTTTTATTTTGACTTGAAAATGCGCAACTTTGGCGTTCACAATATGGCCACGCGTTTCAACCACTTCAAACCAATCCAAGTTACGTAAGCTTTTTGCCGATTTGGCGATGGCTTGTTGAATGGCATCATCGCTGCTCACTGTCGAAGAACCGACCACTTCAATCACCTTATAAACATGATCATCCATATCTTAAATACCTCTTTGTTTTATAGAAAAAAGCGTTATATCATAACCGATATAAAGAACGATTTGAGAACCCAAAATACTCCTGAAGGTCTTATGACCAAGATATTATAAAGATATCCTTATTCAAAACGCGCAATTGGTTAACCGTTCATCCATTAATAGGAAATCATCAATTATGAATAATAAGATGTTGTTTGTTTTGCCATGCCTAATGATGCTTGTTGCTTGCTCGACGACGCCCACTGGCAGAAGCCAATTGGCGTTCATGCCGGACAATCAATTAAATGCAATGGGTTTACAAGCTTTTGATGATCTCAAAAAAGAAAAACCGATCAACAAAGACGCTAAAGAAAACCAATTTGTACGTTGTGTTGCGGATGTTCTAACGCGGGAAGTCGGTGGTCAGTGGGAAGTCGTGGTGTTCGAGGACAAATCGTTGAATGCCTTTGCTTTGCCTGGCAGCAAAATTGGTGTGCATACTGGCTTGGCTGAATTAGTGGACAATCAAGATCAATTGGCGGCAGTGATTGGTCATGAAATTGGACATGTATTAGCGCGGCATAGCAATGAGCGCATGTCGCAAAAAGTGGGCGCACAAGTAGGGATGAGCATCGCTTCGATAGTTGCGCCACATACAGTTGCCGGTCAAGCTGCGCTGGGATTGCTGGGGGTAGGTGCGCAATACGGCGTAATCATGCCTTTCAGTCGCCTACATGAAAGCGAAGCCGATATTATTGGCCTCGATCTGATGGCAAAAGCGGGATTCAATCCTTCTGAGAGTGTGACGCTCTGGCAAAAAATGTCACAAGCGAGTCAAGGCGCGCAACCGGCTGAGTTTTTATCGACCCATCCTTCTCATGAAACGCGTATAGAAGAATTACGCGATCACATGCCTAAAAGCATGGAGTTGATGCGTCAAGCCAATGCTGCGGGCAAAAAACCGAATTGTAAAAAATAATTCCAAACGCTTGAGTTTATTCTGCAATCGCCTAATGAGGCTCTGCTTCATTCGCTGGAAAGTCTAATTCAATTTTTGCACCGTCTGGATCATGAAAGAACAATTGCCATGTTCCCAGTCCTTTCAGGCGGTGCAAGTCATACACAATACCTCGTTGCTTTAATCGATCAACCATAGATTGTAAGTTGCTGGCGGTAAAAGCCATGTGATCAATCACGCCGGCAGGTTTGTTTGGTATTGGTCTATCGGCCATGATATGCAAAATTGGTTGATCGTCTATATATAACCATGCTCCTGGAAAAGAAAATTCTGGACGATAGCCTTCTTTGAAATCAAGTAATTCCACATAAAATTGTTTACTTCGATTTAAGTCGCTACTGAGTACCGTAAAGTGATTCATTCCTATGATCATCGTTTTACAAAGCCTTTATTTACGCCAATATGACAATTAGTTTACTAAAATATAACTTATTGATCTATAAAATATTAACATTGAAAGGGATATCTTTTGGTTGTTTATTCGATGCTTAAAAAAGTAGCAACCCTACTATACTGTCGGCTAATCTTCGCTATCAGAAAGTAACAAAAAACCTTTATAGGTTAATTGTTTAATGGATAGGTTGAGAGATCGTTGATTGATCCTCATAAAAACTACTTTAAAGCCATTTTCGGCGCCGATCACTTCAGCAGAGTTATGTTTGAATCATTGAGTAAGGAGTGTGACTTATGCTGCAACAAAATGCAAATGTTGCTATCGAGATGCCGCAGGATATGAACGCAACTGCGCCAGTACAAGAATTTTTGACGTTTCGATTGGGTGATGAAGAGTACGGCATCGATATTCTCAAGGTACAAGAAATCCGTGGCTATGATGCCATTACACAAATTTCAAATGCGCCAGAATTCATCAAAGGCGTTGTCAATTTACGCGGCACCATCGTGCCGATTGTCGATATGCGTATTAAGTTTCGCTTAGGGCAAGCAACCTACGATCAGTTCACTGTTGTGATTATTCTCAATGTTGGCACGCGTATCGTTGGCATCGTCGTGGATGGCGTTTCGGATGTGCTCAGTTTATCCAGCGATCAAATGCGTCCTACTCCAGGATTAGGTTCGGTGATTGATATTGAATTTATAACCGGGCTGGGGAGGATTGATGACCGCATGTTAATTCTAGTCGACATAGCAAAATTGATGAATAGTGTCAGCATGGGGTTGTTGGAAGAGTGCTGATGAATCGAGAAATGGATTTGTTTGTTGTTTAATTGATTCATAAAGAAAGCCTTGAGGGAGGAATGATGTTTACGAAAACGACGATTAAATTTCGTTTAGCTTTAGTGCTAGGAATATTAGCTACGTTAGTGGCTATCATTGGAGTGACGGGTTTGTATGGATTTTATGAATCTAACAATGCGCTAGGTAGAGTGTATCAAGACCGGCTGGTTCCTTCGCAGCAATTAGGAAAGATTCTTGATGCGTGGTATGCGGTCCGTAAAAACACAGAGGACGCGATTGATTCCAAAAATACCGAGCAAGCCAGAAGAAACATGGAAGAAGCGAACCGGCTGGTGAAGCAAAACGAGGGAGTTTGGGCAGAATATTTAAAGACACAATTGACTCCGGAAGAAAGCGTGTTGACGAAAACCAAGGGCGAACAGCATGTGCAATATGTGCAATCGTTTAATCGTAGCTTGCAAATGGCAGTCAACGGCGATTTTGATGGCGCCAGGCAGAATTTTAGCGCGGATACCATTGGTAAATTTGATGTATTGAGAAATACGGTGTTTACTTTACTCGATTTGCAAGGGAAAGTGGCTTCCGACGAATTTACTGTTGCGCAAGCTACATTCAATATGTTTTTCATCGTCATGACTGGCGTAATCCTGGCAGCTTTTGTCATTGCGGTTATTTTCAGCATCGTATTGACAAAGTCAATCGTAGAGCCTTTGGAGGAAGCGATCGATATCGCGCATAAAGTAGCCGAAGGTGACTTGACTTCCAATATCGTAGTGCCCGATACCAAAGCATCGACAGGACGTTTGTTAGAAGCACTGAAAGAAATGAACGATAATTTGATCGATTTGGTTGGCAAAGTCCGCATGAGTACCGATCAAATTTCAACCGCATCGGGTGAAATCGCTTCGGGTAATTTAGACCTGAGTCATCGTACCGAAGAACAAGCTTCCAGCTTAGAAGAAACCGCTTCTTCGATGGAAGAATTGACCTCCACAGTAAAACAAAACGCCGACAATGCACGCCAAGCCAATCAATTTGCAGAGGGAGCATCGATAGTGGCGATTAAAGGTGGCGAAGTGGTTGGTCAAGTAGTGGATACCATGAAATCAATCAGTGAAAGCTCACATAAAATCGTTGACATTATCAGCGTGATTGACGGCATCGCGTTCCAAACCAATATCCTGGCTTTAAATGCTGCCGTTGAAGCAGCGCGCGCGGGTGAACAAGGGCGAGGCTTTGCCGTAGTGGCCACCGAAGTACGTACCTTAGCGCAACGTTCAGCCGCGGCTGCGAAGGAAATCAAAGATTTGATTAATGATTCGGTCACTAAAGTAGATGAAGGTACGAAATTAGTCGACGAAGCGGGTAATACGATGGATGAAATCGTTACTTCGGTAAAACGTGTGACCGATATCATGAGCGAAATATCTGCGGCTTCTAATGAACAAAGCTGTGGTATCGAACAAGTCAATCAAGCGGTTACGCAAATGGACGAATCCACGCAGCAAAATGCAGCATTGGTTGAAGAAGCTGCGGCAGCGGCAGAATCGATGCAAGACCAAACGCGTGCATTAACACAGGCTGTTAGCGTATTCAGATTGGCCAACGATCGGGGGTCGTTAACGATGGCAAAAAGAAGTAATCATGCCAATGCTAAAGCGACAGTGACTAAGATGCAAAAACCTCAATCCGATAAAGTGGCGGAAAAGAAAAATACGCTCAGCGCTGACAAAATGTCAGTCGCGACTGCACCGCGCAAAGCAGCGTCGGGCGGCGGTGAGGATTGGGAAGAGTTTTAATCTTAAGTAGAAAGATATTAAAAACTTGAGTGTTGAATTAAATTTGGTTTGGCACTCTATTTTCATCAGTCTTTAAATGAGGATATTATGCGTGTAAATGAACCTGTTACTCAGTGTGATATGGGTATGGCCGATGGTTGCGAGATAATTTCGACAACAAACTTAAAGGGTGCAATTACCTCGGCTAACACTGATTTTATTCATATGAGTGGGTTTTCATGGGAAGAACTCGAAAATAAAAATCACAACATCATCCGTCATCCTGATGTTCCTCCAGAAGCTTATGCAATGCTTTGGACCGCAATGAAAGCCGGCGATGCTTGGATGGGATTAGTAAAAAATCGTCATAAGTCAGGCGATCATTATTGGGTCGATGCATTCGCCAGTCCACAATACGAAGATGGCAAGATTATCGGTTATCAATCAGTTCGAGTGAAACCTGAGAAAGCGTGGGTAAAACGGGCTGAAACGTTATATAAACAAATCATGTCAAAAAAATCTGCGGACGATAAACGTCGTTCAACCCTCACAGATGTTAAGTTGACACGTTTCCCCATTAGCTTTAGTACAAAAGTAATATTAGCTGTATCAAGTATTTCAGCAATTTCTATATTCACATTGTTATCTTTAACCGAGACTTCCTGGTTAAGTGCGATGCTTTTTTCAATAACAGTCGCGTCACTCAATGCCATCGTTATATGGAAACTATTGGAAGGTCTGCGCACTATAGCAAAGAAATCCGAAAGCATTGCTAGTGATCCGGTAGCGCGCTACGTTTATACCGGAAGAAGTGATGAGCTAGGTCAATTAGAATATGTACAAATATTCCAAAAAGCGAAATTACGTACAGCCATTGGCCGAGTTAAAGAATCTTCTTCTATTCTTGAACAAGCTGCTTCCCAAATAGCAAATGGGAATATTGATCTTTCTGCTCGAACGGAAGATACCGCTTCAAGTTTGCAACAAACCGCATCCAGCATGCAAGAAATGACTTCTACCGTAAAACATAACGCTGACAATACGAAACAAACCGATAAACTTGTGGTAGATGTTCGCAAACAAGCGGAAGAAAGTGCTGCTTTAATTTATAGCACACTGCAAGCGATGAATGAAATAAATCTCAGTAGTAGAAGAATTGCCGACATTACTAACGTAATTGATGAAATTGCATTTCAAACCAATTTACTAGCTCTCAATGCATCCGTTGAAGCGGCTAGAGCTGGCGAACAAGGACGTGGATTTGCAGTGGTTGCTAACGAAGTTCGTAATTTAGCTGGTCGAAGTGCCGAGTCGGCAAAACAAATTAAAGTACTTATTAATGACAGCGTTTTGAAAGTAGAAAACGGTGTAGAGTTAGTCAGTCATTCGACTGAATCCTTAAAAATTATTAATGAGAGTATCAAAGAAATATCAAATATTATCGGTAGAATTTCTCAATCTTCCCAAGAGCAAGCTAATGGAATTGAACAAATCAACCAAGCTATTAGGCAAATTGATACAGGGACGCAACAAAATGGACAGCTCGTTGAAAAACTTACATCATCAAGCAGTGCGATGATGCAAAAAGTAAAAATACTTTGTGGCTTATCAAGTCAATTCAATTGACTATATGATTATGAAACTTTTACGAAATCACATGTGGTTCTTTTTTCAGTGCAATTAAAGGGTTAAAGAAATTAAGGATTCTTTCTTTGAACGATCCGAGGGGATATCGAATGAAAAATTAAAGAAATAAACGTAATTTTGCTGTTTGTTCCTGGCTTCTGTTATTTCAAAACACTCTAGAATTTAACTCATTCTACGAATGGACAGATTATTGTTGTATAGACAGTTGTGAGTTTTGCTGTTTATCGGCGATATCTGTCCGTAGAGCTGATTACTGATTGTCGCTATTTATCGGATATCAGTTATTGGATTTTTGAGTTTTATAAGTAGATCCAAGTTTTGGATAACGAGAAAGGAGTGTGCTTATGTCGCAACAAACTGCCAGCGCAGCGGCTATCAAAACAGTCGATACATCTGCTGAAGGCTCAACAGCCGGAGAATATCTAACATTTCGCTTGGGCGATGAAGAATATGGAATCGATATTCTTAAAGTTCAAGAAATTCGTGGCTATGACGCCATTACTCAAATCTCAAATGCGCCGGATTTCATTAAAGGCGTAGTCAATTTACGCGGCACCATTGTCCCCATTGTCGATATGCGCATCAAGTTTCGCTTAGGCAATGCGACTTACGACCAATTTACTGTTGTCATCATTCTGAATGTCGGAATCCGCATCGTCGGCATAGTTGTCGATGGCGTATCCGATGTGCTCAGCTTGACGCATGATCAACTTCGTCCAACACCAGGGTTAGGCTCGGTTATCGATACGGAATTTATTACCGGATTGGGAACCGTTGCTGATCGCATGTTGATTTTGGTTGATATAGAAAAATTGATGAATAGCGCCAGCATGGGCCTACTGGAAGAATGCTGATCTAGCAGTTGAATGGTTTTTTGTCTCATTGAAAAAATAAATCTAAGGTAATTTCTAAGGTAACCCAAAGGAGAGTGTGATGTTTACGAAAACGACGATTAAGTTTCGTTTGATGTTAGTGGTTGGAGTGTTGTCGGCGCTGATGGTGATGATCGGTGGCGTTGGTATTTACGGTTTTAATCAGGCCAATTTAGGGCTTAAGTCGGTGTATGAAGATCGTGCTGTTCCAATGGGAGACTTGGGTGTAGTGATCGACCGTATGCAGCGCATACGTTTAAATGCGGTTGTGGCGGCATATGCAAAAAATCCAGAGATCGTTAAAACCCGTGCCCAGATGACGGCGCAAAGAGATCAGGAAATCGACGAAGCTTGGAAGAAATATTATGCTACTTACATGACACCAGAAGAAAAATCACTGGCTGATACTGTCTGGCAGCAATGGAAGGATTATAAAGAAGGAAGAAATAAGACGATGTTATTGGCGGAAGCCGGTGATTTTGAAGGGGCAATCGCTAATGTATCGACTCTTACGCCCAAATTTGATGAACTGCATGCGTCCATGTTTAAGCTGATTGACCTGCAGAAAACACTTGCAGAACAGGAGTATACAACTTCGCACAAGAATTTTGATGTGATTTTGATGGTGTTGGTTGGCGCAATGATCTTCGCCATTGTTCTGGGAACGGTTTTTGGTTTGGTATTACTCAAATCAATCCAAGTTCCATTAAACGAAGCAATTGACATTGCGGATAAAGTTGCTGCGGGCGACTTGACGTCTAAAATTAACGTTCCAGACAGCAATGCTGAAACCGCTCATTTGCTCAAATCATTAAAACAAATGAATGACAATTTGATCGAGTTGGTTGGTAAAGTGCGCATGAGCACGGATCAGATTGCCACCGCTTCCAGTCAGATTGCGACCGGCAATATGGATTTGAGCCACCGCACGGAAGAGCAAGCGTCTAACTTGGAAGAAACTGCGTCTTCGATGGAAGAATTGACTTCGACCGTTAAACAAAATGCGGATAATGCCAGCCAAGCCAATCAGCTTGCGGTGGGTGCTTCTGAAGTCGCTGTTAAAGGTGGCGCGGTGGTCAGTCAGGTGGTCGACACCATGAAATCGATCAGTGAAAGTTCACACAAAATTGTTGATATTATCAGTGTGATCGATGGCATTGCGTTCCAAACCAACATCTTGGCATTGAACGCGGCAGTCGAAGCAGCACGTGCTGGCGAGCAAGGCCGCGGATTTGCGGTGGTGGCAACCGAAGTTCGTACTTTGGCGCAACGCTCCGCTGCGGCTGCTAAAGAAATTAAAGAACTGATCAATGATTCCACCAACAAAGTCGATGAAGGTACGCGTTTAGTCGATGAAGCAGGAACGACCATGGAAGAAATCGTGACGGCGGTAAGACGTGTGACCGATATCATGAGCGAGATTTCCGCAGCTTCTAGTGAACAAAGCACCGGTATCGAACAAGTCAATCAAGCGGTAACGCAAATGGACGAAGTGACGCAACAAAACGCCGCATTAGTCGAAGAAGCCGCCGCCGCTGCTGAATCCATGCAAGATCAAGCGAAAGCGTTAACGCAAGCGGTGGACACGTTCAGATTATCTGGTGGAAGTTCATCACCTTCCATAGTCAAAAGAAGCAATCGACCAGCTTCTTCAGGCAGTGTAACCAAAATGCAAAGCCGTGCGCCTGCTGAGAAGAAAGCATCAAGTGCTCAGTCCGCTCCCGTACCTCGTAAAGTAGCCGCTGGTGGTGGAGAAGATTGGGAAGAGTTTTAGACGGTTGCCAAAAATAGTCTTGCATTAATCGTAACAAAATACTCTCTACTCATAAAAAATCCCCAAATTTATTTGGGGATTTTTTCCCCAGAATCAGAGTGGAAATGCACTCCACATGCCGATCATCAATTTATATATATTTTTATATATCAAGTAAATACCCGCTGCTAATAGCGTTTTTCCTGAAATCAATCAAGTCAGTAGCTTGTTATATTAGCAACTAAAATTTTTAATACTTATGTAGATAGTTGTTTTGTTAATTGTTCCATCAGTTTTAAATACTTGGAATAAAAGAGGAGATAGTGCGATGAGTTGGAGTCTTAAGCAGATTTTTGCGATAGTGGGAAGTTTAGTTGCGGTATTGGCAGTAATTACGATTGTTAGCGTTATCATGAGCAGCCACTATACGGGCGTATTGGGCCAAGCGGCAACCAATCGTTATCAAATGTACCAACTGGCTAATGAACTGCGTCAAAGCTCTGATGATTTGACACGATTAGCCAGAACCTATGTTGTCAGTGGCGGTGAACCGAAATGGGAAAAACAATATTTTGAAATTCTCGATATTCGTAACGGTAAAATACCGCGCCCGCAAGGCTATGAGCAAATTTATTGGGATTTTCGCGCCGCTGATGTCGATCCTTCAAAAGGTGCCGGTGAAACCGTTGCTTTAATCGAATTAATGAAAAAGTATGGTATTTCAGAAGCCGAGCTGGCAAAGCTTTCTGAAGCGCAAGCCAATTCAAACGAATTGGTACAGACTGAAACGATTGCCATGAATATGGTGAAAGGCTTATACGCCGATAGCAATGGTGGTTTTACCGTGAAAGGCGAGCCTGATTTGGCAAAAGCGCGAGAAATGATGCATAACTTGGCCTATCATCAGTATAAAGCCAAAATCATGAAGCCAGTCAACGAGTTTTTCTTGTTGCTGAATCAACGTACGGAAGGTGAATTTGCGAATGCTCAAGCACTGAGTACGTTCTGGGAGTATGCGGCGATCGTTTTAGCAGTCGTCATGTCATTAATGGTTTTGATCGCCTTGTTGATTGTTAAAAGACGCACGTCTACTTTGATAAAAGAAGTCAGCATTATTGCGGAAGAGATTTCTGAAGGTAATTTAAGTCAAAAAATTGATACGTCTGATCACAGTGAAGAAGGAAGATTGCTGTCGATCATGAGCACAATGCAAGATAAATTGGCTGGTGTAGTAGGAACCATCCGTGTCAGCGCTGAAGGTGTTGCTACCGCGAGTTCTGAAATTGCACAAGGCAATATCGATTTAAGTCATCGTACCGAAGAACAAGCGAGTTCCTTGGAAGAAACATCTGCTTCGATGGAAGAGTTAGGTTCGACCGTGCGTCAAAATGCCGATAACGCCAAACAAGCGAATGAATTGGCTATGAAAGCCAGCACGGTAGCGATCAAAGGCGGTGAAGTCGTGAGTGATGTGGTCAATACCATGAAAGGTATTAACGAAGCATCGCAAAAAATTGCGGATATTATTAGTGTAATCGATGGAATCGCGTTCCAAACCAACATCCTTGCGCTGAATGCGGCGGTTGAAGCAGCCCGTGCGGGTGAACAAGGTCGTGGTTTTGCGGTTGTGGCTGGTGAAGTACGCAATCTAGCGCAACGCAGTGCTGAAGCGGCGAAAGAGATTAAGAGTCTGATTACGAATAGCGTTGAACGCGTCGAGCAAGGTACGGCTTTGGTTGATCAAGCGGGTATGACGATGAACGAAGTGGTAACCTCGATTCGTCATGTGACCGATATTATGAATGAAATCAACAGTGCCAGTAGCGAGCAAAGTGACGGTATTACGCAAGTGGGAGATGCGGTCACACAAATGGATGAAAATACGCAACAAAATGCTGCTTTGGTTGAACAAACCGCTGCTGCGGCAGAGAGCTTGAAAAACCAAGCGCAACAATTGGTTAAAGCGATCGCGATGTTCCAAATCAATCAGAACAAGAAAGCGGTCACTGCAACACCGAATAGAAAACCAGCAGCTTCTGCATCAATGTCGAAGGACAAAGGCGAACGCCGTGGTCCGAATCGTGCGCAAAATGTGACACGACCCAATGATTTCAGTGCCCAAAAAGCTAAAACGGGCACCGACGATGAGTGGGACACATTCTAAGTCAGTTTCTTCTGAGTATCATCAACATACGGCTCCTTTGGGAGCCGTATTTTTTTACTACACTTAATGAATGGTAGAGCTTGCTTCGCGAAATATGGCATCAACGGTCAATGCATTAAGACGATATTCGCGGTTGCAAATGTCATCGAATACAATCACTTCACCACATTCTTTTAAAATGGAATTGACTTCTTTACGTCCTAAAGATCGCAGCATGGCATAGACCTTTGCAGGATTTTCATGACATCCGTATTGCACATTTTGTGAATCAAAAACGCGAATGGTTTCTTGAGAAAATAGGCGCGGCAATATTTCATCGATGGATAAATTCCATAACGCCGGATCATCGATTGTGGCCGCTAAGGCTTCAGCCCGTGACCATCCATCTGGATCGATTTGATCAGTCAGCGGCATTTTTTGTAGAAATAATCCCAAGATCATTTGTTGCGTGCTGACTAGAAAGAAGCGCGATGACAATTGCTGAGATTGTTCAAAATAATGCTCAAATATCTGTGAAATATTGTTGCCAGCGAGCGGTACAATGCTTTGATAGGATTCATGCTTGGCGGGCATATCATAAGTCATGACAAGTTGACCGTCACCCAACAAATCAGAGAGTGATGGTGATTCTGATGTAACATCCGTTTCACATTTAGCCATGCCGCGAATTTTTAATTGATCACTGCAATCAATGACCAGCAAAGAAACAGGGCCGTTTCCATTCAATTGAATGGTCAGGCGCCCCTGATGTTTGAGTTGATCATTCATCAATAACGTCGTAGCACTCATCTCGCCCAGTAGTTGTGTCACGATCGCTGGATAATTCCGGTTCGATATCATTTGTTCCCAGACTGAATCCAGATGCACGACGGCACCACGGATATCTAAATTTTCCAGTAGAAAGCGCTGTAGATAATTAGCCATGAGTGTTCCTAGATAATAATTGCGGCAGCTACTCGGCGGTCTTCTTCTAACAGAATGTTATAAGTACGGCAGCACGCTTGGGTGTCCATGACTTCCATGCCGATTTTCATTTTTAAAACTTCAATCATGAGTGTATGAGCAGGGAATTGATGCTTGCTGCCGGTTCCCAGTAGAAGAATTTCAACAGGATGATTCAACAAGCAATTGAAATGTTCAGCTCTCATCTCAGATATTGATGTTACAGGCCAATTCTCGATTAACTGATCAGGTAATACGATTAAACTTTTTTCATAGCGAGTCTGATTAATGGATACATAACCATCACCATATCCGGTGAAAACATTTTGTTGTGTAAAATTTGCTAAATGTAGCTTCAAAAGATTGTATTTTAGAATGAATCAATGTTTTTCAAGAATAAGTATATGAGCTTATCTTGTCAATCCAGCATAGAGGATTGGCAATTTTTCCGGTAAGCGTTCAACGTGATCGACTACTAAATAATTTCTTTCACCGAAAATACGTGATACATATTGATCCGCGCGTGGATCTAAACTCATACAGTAAGTGACGATGCCTGCGCGGCCAGCTTCTTCGACTGCTTTTTTGGTATCGTGACGTAAGTACTGGGGATCACGCACATCCACGTCGGCCGGTTCACCGTCGGTAATAACGAGCAGTAATTTTTTTGCGGATTTTTGCAATTTCAGATAATGACTGGCGTGACGCATCGCAGCGCCCATTCGAGTGGAAAGCTGTCCTGTCATACCCGCTAATCGTGCTTTGGGAATTTCATCATAAGGTTGTTCAAAATCTTTGAAACGATAATATTCCACATCGTGACGCCCATCTGAACAAAAACCATGAATGGCAAAAGAATCGCCGATTTTATTAATCGCATTGGCAAGCAGCACTGTTGCCTGACGAGTTAAATCAAGCACACTGTAGTCGTGACCCGCTACTTTTTCATTGGTTGACTCAGAGAGATCCAGTAAAACCAGCACTGAAATATCACGTACTTTTCGCACCGAACGCATCATAATGCGCGGATCTGGGTGCATACCCATGCGAATATCAATCATCGAGCGAATCGCTTCATTGATGTCGATTTCATCGCCGTCCTCGAGTTTCCGAATGCGACGTGTGCCTTGCGGCTGCATTGCGTCGAGTAAAAATTTCATACGGGCGATTTCACGTTTGTATTGCTGAGCAATTTCATCGATACAAAGCATATCACCTAATTTTGCACGTTTTTCTTGCACTGTTGCCCAATCGGGACGTTCCAACTGAATTTGATAATCCCATTCGGAATAATGATACGGAGCTGAAACCGGTTCTTTTCCTTCTGATTCGTTGAATGAAATACCGTTATCTTCATAAGGAAAGAATTCGCTACCCATGACCCATATTTCTTGTGCATCGTCACCGGCAGTTTCTACTTCCACTTCATTTGCAAACTCCATGACATTCACATACTTGCGAATTTGTTTAGGTGCTTCATAGCCAGCAGAAATGGATTTATTGAAATCAAATTCCTCAAATTCCCAGAAATATCGATTGTCATCTCGATACGGGGCGCTTAATACATCGGTGCGAATATTGAACGGTATACTTTTACTGATAAAGCTATGCGCAAGTTGTACGCCAATATCCCAAGCAATTTTGTGCGAATCGAGCTTATCTTGCGCGAGTTTAAATAACTTGCGTCCTTCTTTGATCCATGGATCTTTATCTTGATATTCCGGGTCTAGTAAGGCGCGAGCCAAGCGATCTAAATAATTACCCATAGTAACATTCAGATCGGGTGTTACCGTATGTAACGCTGCCCAGGTTTTGCGTAGCCCAGGAAAACGTCGAATTGATAATTCTTCGATGCGTGCATCTTCAATAACGGAAATAACCGCCATTTGCATTGGATTTAAGCTTTCTGCCGAAATCGGTTGTTTCGTTTCAACCAGATGCGCTGCGGCATGCGCAGCAGCCGCGCGATACACTTCCACAGCGGAAATATCGCCGACATTATCATAAGCGTCCGGCAAATGAATGAAGTAGTTTTCAATAAACGGTTTGTAACCTTCGCGCGTTTCAAAATCACCTGAAGTTGGTTTCATGAAGAAATCTCGCCCCCAAAGCGCACGCAGATACATATTGATACGTCGCTGCACATCGACAAACAACGTTCCTTTACGCTCCTTTTGCAGTACTGCAAGAGATTCTTTTGACTCCAAGTCAAAGTAACGTATTTGTTCCTCATAGTCGGTACGATAAGCGTGCGCTCCCCACATAGCCCAACGACGCAAACCACCTAAGGTCAACTGGCCGAACAGTACATCTAATTTGTTCAACATCGGACGGATACCGCGTGGCGCTTGTGCAATCAGTGTATTCAAAAATTGTAGATAATTTTGAAACAAATGCGCGTCGCCAAGCCTTTTGGCTGCAGTCGGTGCAGTGGATAAGACTAATTCGATCACAGCACCGGAGGTTCTCGATGCTAATGACAATAATGAGGTGGCCAAATCGCCAATAATATCCTCGCCAATTTCCTTGGCGACTAATGGAACTTCGTTAATCCAACAATCGACTAGACTGCGTCCTCGGCCTAATCCCCGAATGGCGGAAACACCTTTTAAGTAATTATCCAAGCCACGGGGTGAGAAGACTTTAATTGCTTCCGGCCATGCGTGATGCAGCAATTCAATGGATTCTGGTTCCAGATCCTCTAATAATTCTTTATAGTCATCCAGATTGATAGTCATACAAACATCCGTTTATTGTGCAAATCAATAACTGTTTCTACCAATTACTTAATTGAAAAACGTACTAACAGCAGCATCCAATGCATCACGCATATCGGGATCATCCGTAATAGGACGCACTAATGCAACGCGACATGCTGCATGCGCTTCTACTTTTTTAGCAATCAGACTACCTGCATAGATAAGCATCCGGGTGGAAATGCCTTCATCCAATCCGTGTCCTTTAAGATTACGCGCGCGCTCTGCGATCGACACTAATTTTTCAGCAATTTCGTGTGAAACGCCTGATTCGTGCGCGACAATTTCACTTTCAATATCATGGTTTGGGTAATTAAAATCCAACGCGCCAAAACGCTGTTTGGTCGATTGTTTCAAGTCTTTCATCAGGCTTTGGTAACCCGGGTTATACGAGATAACAATTTGAAAATCAGCGTGTGCTTGAATCAATTCACCTTTCTTTTCGAGAGGAAGAACACGGCGATTATCGGTTAAGGGATGTATCACGACGGTCGTATCTTGACGCGCTTCCACCACTTCGTCCAGATAGCAAATGGCGCCATAACGAGCAGCAACGGCGAGAGGACCATCCTGCCAACGCGTACCGCTAGCATCCAACAAGAAGCGCCCAACCAGATCGGATGCGGTCATATCTTCGTTACAAGCTACGGTAATCAATGGTTTCTTTAGTTTCCACGCCATGTATTCGACAAAACGAGTCTTACCGCAACCGGTTGGACCTTTCAGCATCATCGGCATGCGTACTGAATAAGCCGCTTCGTATAATTTCACTTCATCAGCAACGGGATGATAATAAGGTTCTTTGCTAACACGGTATTGATCGATGGCTTTACTCATGGTGAACTCCTGTATTAATGCCTTTTCAATTATTTTGAGCACGCTCCGTATTAGGGAGCATTAATGATTTATGCTTATCATTTTGAAGAAAATTTAAGGCGGAAAAAAACCCCCAGCCTCTCGTAAGAGGAAAGGGGGTTTCATGGGTTAGAAGAACCCCGTTTTTCCGCTTACACCGTTTTTCCGCGGTATATCACCATTGACGCGCCTTGGCTTTGCGCGAAGTTATCATAGCCAATCAAACGCACATGATTTTTAGGATTGGCTTTATGACAGGCTTCGGCTTCTTGCAGAATCCGAGCTACATCAGTTTCACCAAACATCGGTAATTTCCACATGTACCAGTAATTGTCCATGAGATATTCGGGTTCAATGTGCTCAATGGCTGGATTCCATCCTTTTTTTACAATAAATTCCACTTGCTGCTTGATTTGTTTTTCGCTCATCGCAGGCAAGTATGAAAATGTTTCAAATTTACGGCTCGCAGGATCGCTAAGGCGACTTTTATAATCTAACATTTCTGACATGGTGATACACTCCTGATCAATCAATTTACGATCTCCGGTACAACATTGAAGCGGTACCGGAAATAATGTTGTTATTTATGCGCTACATCTAGTTTGTCAACGGTATCGAATTCAAACTTGATTTCTTTCCAAGTTTCCATAGCAATTTTCAATTCTGGGCTATGTTTTGCAGCAGCAGTTAGAATTTCTTTACCTTTTTTCTCGATTTCTATGCCTTGGTTACGCGCTTCTACGCAAGCTTCTAATGCCACGCGATTTGCCGCAGCACCAGCAGCATTACCCCAAGGATGACCTAAGGTACCGCCACCGAATTGCAAACACGCATCGTCACCAAAAATAGCAACCAGCGCAGGCATGTGCCAAACGTGAATACCGCCAGAAGCAACTGGGAACACGCCGGGCATAGAACCCCAATCTTGATCAAACATAATGCCGCGACTGCGATCTTCTTTAATGAAGCTATCACGCATCAAATCGATCCAACCTAACGTAGCACCGCGGTCGCCTTCCAATTTACCAACAACGGTACCTGAATGGAGATGATCACCGCCCGATAAGCGAAGAATTTTAGTCAATACACGGAAATGAATACCGTGATGTGGATTACGGTCAATAACCGCATGCATTGCACGGTGAATATGCAGTAATACGCCGTTGTTACGACACCAGTTTGCCAATCCCGTATTAGCACAGAAACCACCAGTAATGTAGTCATGCATAATAATCGGAGCGCCGATTTCTTTAGCATATTCCGCACGTTTGTACATTTCTTCTGGTGTTGGTGCCGTTACGTTCAAATAGTGACCTTTACGTTCGCCGGTTTCACGTTCTGCTTTGTGAATGGCTTCCATCACAAAGTCAAAACGTTGACGCCAACGCATGAAAGGCTGACTATTCACGTTCTCATCGTCTTTGGTTAAGTCAAGACCGCCACGCAAACATTCATATACAGCTCTACCATAATTTTTTGCCGATAAACCTAATTTTGGTTTAATGGTACATCCAAGCAGCGCACGACCATACTTATTCAGCATGTCTCGTTCAACTTGAATACCATGAGGAGGACCTCCACAAGTTTTCACATAGGCGATTGGAAAACGGACGTCCTCCAGACGTAACCCACGAATTGCTTTGAAGCCGAACACGTTACCAACAAGGGAGGTAAACACGTTGACAACAGATCCTTCTTCGAACAAATCGATCGGGTATGCAATAAACGCATAAAAACAAGTATCGTCACCAGGCACATCTTCAATGCGATATGCACGGCCTTTGTAATAATCCAAATCAGTTAACAAATCGGTCCAAACGGTAGTCCAGGTACCGGTAGAAGATTCAGCAGCAACGGCTGCAGCAGCTTCTTCACGATCCACGCCGGGCTGTGGTGTAATTTTGAAGCAGGCTAGAATATCGGTATCCAAAGGCTGATATTCGGGCATCCAATAAGTTTGGCGGTATTCTTTAACACCTGCGTTATATGTCTTTGCCATAGTATTTTCTCCAATTAAATTCCACTCAAAACCAGCACAGAAGTACCAAAAGTAACGAGAGGATATGTATTACAAATGTCACTAAATAACTACAATTACTACTATTTGATAACTTGCACTATAGCGATAAAAAACTATAAGCACAAATCAATATTACTGATATTTATGATAAGGTATTACTTATGATTGAAAACCCACTGACTTGATACATCATGTTACATATCACTTTACGACAACTAAAAGTGTTTGAATCGGTTGCGAGAAACCTAAGTTACTCAGGTGCAGCCAGCGAACTTCATCTGACTCAGCCTGCGGTTTCCATGCAAATCAAACAATTAGAAGATAACATAGATTTGCCGTTGTTTGAACAACTCGGTAAACGCATTTATTTGACCGAAGCTGGAAAAGAACTCTATCAATACAGCCGCGCGATATCGCAACAGCTATCCGATATGGAAGTTGCCTTAGATGAACTGAAAGGCATGGAGCGCGGTAAATTGAATATTTCGGTAGTCACTACCGCCAATTATTTTGCGCCGCATTTATTGGCAAAGTTTTGTCAACGTTATAAGGGAGTAACTGTCAGTTTAAATGTGTCCAATCGAGAAGCTGTTTTAAGGCAACTCAACGATAATTTAATTGATTTGGCCATTATGGGGCAACCTCCTGGTCATTTGGATATCGATAGTCAGTCATTCATGGAAAACCCGTTAGTTGTGGTCGCCCCACCCAATCATCCCCTATGTCAGGAAAAAAGTATCGCAGTAAAAAAATTAGCAAAAGAAATATTTTTGGTGCGAGAATCAGGCTCAGGAACACGCGATGCCATGGAACGTTTTTTTACTACGCACAAGATTAATCTCAACAAAGGCATGGAAACGGATACCACAGAAGCGATCAAACAAGCTGTTCAAGCGGGCATGGGATTAGGTATTATGTCGAAACATACCGTTGAATTAGAACTTGAAACGAATCGTTTAAAAATTTTAGACATTCAGGATTTTCCAATCATGCGGTATTGGCATGTTGTGAATCGTAAAAATAAACGGCTGTCGAGTGTTGCAAATACGTTCAGAGATTTTTTATTGCGTGAAGCTCAATCCTTGATGTATGAATCGAAAACATGAAAAACAACAATGATTTGATCAATGCTGTATCCATTAGCGACACCACTGAAAAGTTATATTTCACTTGCAGTTGCCTTGCCATCGTTATTCTAGCGATTGATCTGGTCATTCCACTTGGAATCGCTGTGGGTGTGGCTTATGTGGGGGTAGTGCTGGTGTCATTAAAATCTCCCGAAAACCGTTTCACGCTAATTATTGCAACAGCCTGCACGGTTTTTGTTTTATTGGGCTATTGGGGTTCGCCTTTGAGTGATGCTTTGAAATATCAAGTTGTTGCCAATCGTGCATTAAGTATTTTTGCAATTTGGGTAACCGCTATCCTGGCTTTAAAACAGCGCAACCAAGATCATCAACTCCATCAACAACACTTACAAATTTTGCAATCACTACGCGATGCAGAAATTCAAAACGAGAAGTTAAAAGTATTAAAATCGACCATGCTAACGGTACAACATATCACCGGAAATTTTCTCAATAATCTTCAATACTTCCAATTAGAAATTGAAAGAAATCAAACATTATCACCCGATTCATCCAGCAAGCTTAATGAATTAATCGAAGATACAGCCAATCGTTTAAATCAATTAGGAAATATAAAAGAAATCAGAGAAAAGAAGATGGCGGGAAATATGACTGGGATCGATTATGAGAATCCACAATAGAACATCATCAGCTATGTCGAAATATGTTTTTGCCAAGAAAGTAGCGCACTTTTAAATAAAGGCAACGGTATTTTTTCTGGCAGATCGATTTCATCCGAAAATTCTTCCTCGATTTGAACATACTCTGGATAGACACGCAAAAAATACGCATTGCCAATACGTTCCCAATTGGGTATTTTTCGTGCTCCAACAGCATCAATTTTGCGCAGTAAAGCGCGTGTTTCTTTGATATTCTGCTGAATATCAATGGTTAGGTAAGCGGCGATTAAGCGATGCACAGCTTCTTCAGGATGATAACCTGGCCAACTAAAAGTATTGTCGATAGTCATTCGAAAAAAGGAAAAGCGGTATTGATTATTCCCTTGCGATCAAACGCAAGGCCTATTGTAAAGAATGTATCGTTGTCACTGCAATACGGCAAGTCGTCTTTTTGGGAAACAGCCGACGGCCTATTTCTTCCACACTGAAGCCAACCGGGCGAATTCGAAGGACAGGGTATTTCATGTCGGCTTGCATACTGTATCGAATTCAAAACCTCCTGTTGGCTACATTGATCCGGAAACATCGAAGAAAACTTTTCCCTGCTGGGATTTCGAGAATGTTTCCAACGAATGGTATAAACGCCGGCTTTATTGGGTTTGCTTTGTATAAAGAGTCGCGCAACGGACGAAGGGTTTTTACCATTCGGTTGCGCATGGAAGCCTTTCGGTCGATCACGATCCCACTCACCACAAAAAATATGCTGTTGATTAATTTTCAAATCATCCGGTAAAAAAGCGATGCGTGGCAATGTCTCACAGTCAATTTGTGCAAAAAGCGTTAGAGGTGCAAGGGCTAGTATGTGTAAAATTACGATTAACGCATATTTGATCGTATGCTTATCCATATTCTATTATTTTTCCACTGTGCCTCTTAAATGACATCATTAAAATCAGCTTCACAAAAAATCGGCTTCATTTCGCTCGGTTGTCCTAAAGCGCTCGTCGACTCAGAGCAAATCTTAACGCAATTACGCGCAGAAGGATATGAAATATCGCCTTCGTACCAAGATGCCGATTTGGTGGTGGTCAATACCTGTGGCTTCATTGATAGTGCTGTGGAAGAATCACTCGATGCCATCGGCGAGGCGTTGGCGGAAAACGGCAAGGTTATTGTAACAGGCTGCCTAGGCGCCAAAGAAGATGGTGAGGTGGTAAAAAAAGCACATCCCCAAGTGCTTGCCGTAACTGGGCCACAAGCATTGCCGGAAGTTATGTCGGCGATACATACGCATTTACCGCAGCCACATGATCCATACACGAGCTTGATTCCACCGCAGGGAATTCGTTTAACACCGCGACATTATGCGTATGTCAAAATATCCGAAGGGTGTAATCACCGTTGTACCTTTTGTATTATTCCCTCCATGCGCGGCGATTTAGTGAGCCGTCCGATTCATCAGGTCATGCAAGAAGCGGAACATTTGGTTAATGCGGGTGTGAAAGAGTTATTGATTATTTCTCAAGACACCAGCGCTTATGGTGTCGACATTAAATATCGCACTGGATTCTGGCAAGGCAGACCGATCAAGACGCGACTCACCGAATTATCACAAGAACTGGGTTCGTTGGGTGTCTGGGTGCGTCTGCATTACGTTTATCCTTATCCCCATGTTGATGAAATCATTCCTTTGATGGCGCAAGGCAGCATCTTGCCTTATTTAGATGTACCGTTTCAGCATGCCAATGCACGCATACTGAAAGCCATGAAGCGACCGGCAAATGCCGAGAATAATTTGGCTAGAATTCAGCGCTGGCGTGAAATATGTCCGGATATTACTTTACGAAGCACGTTTATCGTAGGATTTCCTGGGGAAACAGAAGCCGAGTTTGAAGAGTTACTCGAATTTTTGCAAGAAGCACAGCTAGATCGGGTCGGTTGTTTCACCTATTCTCCGGTAAAAGGCGCGGCAGCAAATACGCTGCCCAATCCAGTTGCTGATGAAATTAAAGAAGAGCGTCACAAACGTTTTATGCAATTACAGGAAGAAATTAGCCGCAATCGCCTCGCCAGTAAAATTGGCAAAACGATGACCGTCATGATTGATGACGTGGTCGATGGGCAAGTGATCGCTAGAAGCAGTGCGGATGCCCCGGAAATCGATGGCGTCGTGTATATCGAACAAGAAAATTGCGGTCAGCCAGGAGATTTCATCACGGTCAAAATTACCCGATCGGATGCGCACGATGTTTTTGCTACCGTCGTTGAGAAATAATTTTTCCGACGTGCGCCGTTTTCTCGAATCGAATAATAGACATGCCTCGGCGCTGGGATATATTTTGTACCGTCATCGATAATTTCGGCGATATCGGTGTGTGCTGGCGTTTAAGCCGGCAACTTTCGCATGAATATGGACAGACCGTTCGATTATGGGTGAATGATTTACAGCGTTTTGCCCGTTTAGAACCGACAGTAAAACCTCATTTGTCTTATCAAATGATTCAAGGAATAGAGGTATGTTTCTGGTCAAATGACATCGCGACATTTGAGCAAATCGAACCTGCAGAAGTGGTTATTGAAGCCTTTGCATGTCAATTGCCCAAAAATTATTTACGTAAAATGCAACAAAATGATTCAACGGTTTGGATTAATTTAGAGTATCTGAGCGCGGAGCCTTGGGTAAAACATTATCATGCAATTCCCTCTCCACATCCAAGCTCTGGGTTAGTGAAAACATGTTTTTTCCCCGGTTTTGTGGCAGGCACAGGCGGATTAATTCGAGAAAAAAACTATCCGTCGCAGCAAGATGCTTTTCAACGGCAAGCATTTCTACAACGATTGGATATTCCAACCAATCTCCCCAGCTGTATTTACATTTCTTTATTTTGCTATGATCACGCACCGCTAGAAAGCTTAATAAAACATCTAGCAGAATCGACCGTGCCGATTTCACTCATCGTTCCTGATGGAAAAATCGCTCAACGAATCACTCAATTATTGAATTATTCGCATTATGAAGTTGGCCTACAAATGCAACTTCAGCGATTGACCATCCTCATCATTCCGTTTCTTGATCAGACTGACTATGACCGATTGCTTTGCAGTTGCGATATCAATTTTGTTCGGGGCGAAGATTCTTTTGTGCGGGCGCAGTATGCGACTAACTCCTTTATCTGGAATATCTATCCGCAAACGGATCAAGCGCATTGGCAAAAACTCGATGCGTTTTTGGATCTGTACACACTGACTATGCCGTTTGACATGAAGAATTCTGTACGACAGTTGTGGTATTACTGGAATGGTCGCGGTGAGATCGATGGAAAGGTTTTATTACATTTTTTTTCATTGACCGAATCGTTCAAAAAATATAATAAGTCCTGGTTTGAACAATTGGCAAAACAGCAGCATTTAACATCGAATCTGGTGCAATTTGTGGAGAATCAGCTATAATTTAGCCCTTTTTAACTTGGTGTTAGGGTCTTTACAAAATTGTCATGGCCACAATATCAATTGATTATTTAATTTGGAACTGAAATTATGAAGACTGCAATGGAACTACGCTCAGGTAATGTGGTAATGGTTGGTAATGATCCGATGGTGGTGTTACGGGCGGAATTTACCAAATCTGGCCGTAATGCTTCAGTCGTCAAAATGAAACTGAAAAATCTTTTTTCCAGTACCACGACCGAAACCGTTTACAAAGCCGATGAAAAGTTTGAATTGGTCGTGCTCGATAAAAAAGAATGTACTTACAGCTATTTTGCCGATCCGCTGTATGTTTTCATGGATTCAGAATACAACCCGGTTGAAGTCGAAGCAGAGAATATGGCAGATGTGATTAACTACCTCATTGACGGGATGGAAGACGTTTGTCAGGTTACTTTCTATGGGGATAAAGCCATTTCAGTTGAATTGCCCAATTGTATTGTGCGTGAGATTGAATATACCGAACCTGCTGTACGCGGCGATACCACCGGGAAAATCATGAAGCCAGCAAGACTGTTAGGAACTAACTTTGAAATTCAGGTACCAGCCTTTGTCGAAATCGGCGATAAGATCGAAATTGATCCTCACAATAACGAATTTAGAAAGCGTATCTAGTTCCTAAAAATTCGAAATTTTAAACGGCGATCACTTGGATATCAGGTTCAAGTGTTCGCAACATATTTTCGATTCCTCTGAGGGTACCAGAGATCGAACTTGGGCAAGTTCCGCAAGCGCCTTGGTAGTGGATACGTAAAATATTGCCTTCTAGCGCCAGTACGTGTAGATCGCCGCCATCGTTCTGTAAATATGGCCTGACTTCTTCATCTAATAAAACATTTATCTTTTCTAGCCTTAACTGATCTTCGGGGCTTAAATTCTCCAATACACTACTCGCTGCTGCGACTGTTTCTGCAGATTGCGCCGCAGCGGCAGGTGCCGCACGAATTGGATCGGCAATTTCACGTGCAAGATCTTGCCAATTGGCTTCGCCATCTTGCGTGACAGTAATCCATTGGTCGATATAAAAAACATTGGTTACATGATCAATATCAAACAAGGCAGAAGCGAGAGGGTCGTCTTTAGCCGCTTCAGCATTATCGTAAGATCGCGCCACACCCCAGGTCAGCGGTTCTTTAAGAATGAATTTCAATGCATTCCTATTCGGTGTACCTTCAATGTCAGCAATTTTAGGCATTTAGATAATGTGTTTTAATTTTAAATGAAAAACCTGTCGTAAATCGATCAAAGATAGGCGTCAAAAAACTATACGTTACTGGAAGCTGTATTCGCGGAATCTTTGTTGTTTTCAGTGGAAACAGTAGATATAGAATTTAATGCAGCCTGCAAGGTATGCCACGGCAAAATGGCGCATTTCACACGAGTCGGTAAGTCACGTATGCCAGAAAAAACCGTTAATCGGCCTAGTTGATGGGGATTATTGAGATCTAATTTTCCCGTAGCAAGTTCTCTAAATTCGTGTATCAACGTTTCTGCATGTGAACGCGATTTTCCTTTAACAGCGGTGGTCATCAATGACGCAGACGCTTTACAAATCGCGCACGATTCCCCTTGGAATGCAATCGCACTGATTTGATCGCCATCAACATGCAAAGTAATATCAAGACGGTCACCGCACAATGGATTATGTCCCGTCGCTTGGTGACTCGATTGCTCCAATTTACCGTAGTTTCTTGGTTTTCTGTTGTGATCCAGGATGACTTCTTGGTATAAAGAATTAGTATGTGTCATAAAAAAATATTTTGTACCGTCTGAATGCCGGCAACCAAAGCATCTATTTCAGTTTTTTTATTATAAAACGCAAACGAAGCACGGGATGTAGCTGGCACATTGAACCGCTGCATTACAGGTTGCGCACAATGATGTCCAGTACGAACCGCGATGCCTTCTTGATTCAGGAGCGTGCCGATATCATGTGGATGAATACCATCAACAACAAAAGACACCACTGCTGTTTTATGTTGAGCAGTTCCGATAATTTTAACACCAGGAATAGCATTGATCGATTCGGTCGCATAGTCGAGTAATTCACCTTCATACTGACTAATCCGGTCTATCCCAATACCTGTCAGATAGTCAATCGCAGCACCAAAACCGATTGCAGCCGCAATAGGAGGCGTTCCTGCTTCAAATTTGTGTGGAATCTCGTTATAAATTGTTTCCTCAAAAGTAACCGACGTAATCATATCGCCGCCACCTTTGAAAGGCTGCATGACTTCCAATAAAGCCGCTTTGCCATACAAAATCCCAATGCCGGTAGGACCACACATTTTATGGGCTGAGAAAGTGTAAAAATCACAATCCAAGTCTTGTACGTCAATAACCATATGCGGTGCGGCCTGTGCTCCATCAATCAACACAGGAACATCTCTTTGGTGAGCAAAATCAATCATTTCTTTAATTGGATTGATCGTTCCGAGAGCGTTCGAAACATGTATCAATCCGACAAATTTTGTGCGGCTATTAAACAGGTTTTTATAAGCATCGATATCGAGTTCGCCATGATCATTGATTGGCACCACACGAATTTTTATGCCTTTTTCCTTGGCAAGCATTTGCCAGGGTACGATATTGGAATGATGTTCCAATGTAGTCAAAATGATCTCGTCATGCGTTTGTAGAAATTTCCGCCCATATCCATGCATGACAAGATTGATTGCGTCAGTGGTTCCACTGGTAAATATTACCTCGCGCTCTTCCTTTGCGTTAATAAATTGCTGCAAAGTGCAACGAGCTTGATGGTATTCTCTAGTAGCTACCTCGGATAAATAATGGACGGCACGGTGGATATTGGCATGTTGTTCAGTTTGATATCGTACCAAACGGTCGATAACCGCTTGCGGCATTTGACTGGAAGCTGCATTATCTAAATAAACCAGAGGCTTGTCGCTTACTTTGATATCGAGAATAGGAAAGTCTGCACGAATGTTCTCTACATCGAAGTGAGATGAAATCTTAGTTTTTAAAGAAGCATTAGGTGCGCGCATGTTTATACACCTTGCATTTGGTTAAGAACAATTTTTTCCAATTGCTGCTGGAGAGAAGCAACGGGAATACGGTGAATAATGTCCGCAGCGAACGCATAAGTTAACAATTTGCGAGCACTTTCCTTGGATAACCCACGGCTTTCCAAATAAAATATTTCCTCGGAATCTAATTGACCTACCGTTGCACCATGCGCACATTTAACGTCATCCGCAAAAATTTCTAATTGTGGTTTAGTGTCCACTTTTGCAGTATTACTCAATAGTAAATTTCGGCTCGATTGCGATGAGTTCGTTTGTTGCGCTTGTGGCCGTACCATAATTTTTCCGTTAAATACGGCATGTGCTGTTTCATCCACAATACATTTATGTTGTTGATGGCTGGTGCAGTGCGGTTTTATGTGATCGATACAGGTATGCGTATCGGATAATTGTTGTCCAGCAATCAAAGTGAGTCCATCAATCGTGCATTCGCTATTTTCATCCGATAATTGCACTTCTAAGTTGTAACGGGAAATTTTAGATCCCAGCGAAACACTAACCGATTGATATTGACTTGCATGCGCTAATGACACGGCGCAATTGGCCAAATGATAGGCTTGCTGGCTATCACGTTGAATGCGAATATGTTGAACGTGCGCATTAGCAGCTAAACAAATTTCAGCGACCGTATTGGTTATGTAAGAAGCAGAAGTAATCGATACGTGATCTTCGATCAATGTTAATTTACTATCTTGCTCGGCGATAACAAAACAGCGCGGATAACTACTGACTTCCTCTTGTGTCGAAACAAATAACAGCTGTATCGGTTCAACTATAACCGTTTTTTTGGGCACAATAATGACTGCGAAATCACGCAAGAATGCCGTATTTAAAGCGGAAAAGACGTTGTCATCTATTTTTGCGTAATGGCCGAGGTGCGATTCGATCGTCAATGCGTTTGAACGCATCATGGCAGGCAAATTACCAACCATTTGTATTGGCGCGTCAGCAATGGTCGATAATTCTGCTGCGTAATGACCATCAACGAAAACTAGCCTGTTGGTTGTCTCTGGCAAATAGAATTGTTCGAGATCACTGGCTTGCACTTTTGATTGCTGCTGTGATGGCGGAAAAGCTAATTGCGTCAACGGAGAAATATCGGTAAAACGCCACTCTTCATCACGTTTATTGGGTAATCGTTGTGTATTGACAGAATCAATGGCACGTGCGCGCAATTGACTCAATCCCGATAATTTATCGGCCGATTTGGCCGCCCAAGAATTGAGTAAATATTGAAGATAATCGCCGCTATTCGCTGCTTTATTGCTCATGCATGTGCTCCAGCCGTCAACCGATTTTTGGCATTGCGTTGATCTGAGCCGATCCAATCATAACCACGTGTTTCTAATTCCATTGCCAGTTCTTTTCCACCCGTCATGACGATACGACCAGCTTGCATCACATGCACGAAGTCAGGAACAATGTAATCCAATAAACGCTGATAATGCGTGACCAATATCGTTGCGTTATCTTTGTTGATTATTTGATTAACACCCTTAGCGACAATTTTCAAGGCATCAATATCAAGTCCCGAATCTGTCTCGTCGAGAATACTGAGCTTTGGTTCAAGTAGTGCCATCTGCAATATTTCATTGCGTTTTTTTTCGCCGCCCGAAAATCCTTCATTCACGCTTCGATCCAGAAAATCAGGATTCATATCCAACAATTTCATTTTTTCACGAACGAAATCATCAAATTCTAACGGATCGAGTTCTTCCTTTCCGCGTTGCGATTGAATCGTATTGTAAGCAAGGCGAAGGAACTGTGTATTGGCAACGCCTGGGATTTCTACAGGGTATTGAAAGCCTAAAAACAAACCAGCACGAGCACGTTCTTCAGGTGCCAATGCCAATAGATTTTTTCCTTCGAATTCGATAGTGCCTTGAGTCACTTCATAGGCTGAATGCCCAGCCAGTACTTTTGCCAAAGTGCTTTTACCGGAACCGTTCAAGCCCATAATGGCATGAATTTCTCCACTTTTAACGGTCAAATCGATACCATTAAGAATGCCGGTACCGTTGATGCTGGCATGCAAATTTTTGATCGATAACATTGTTATACTGTTTGAGTCGATCATCCGACACTTCCCTCCAATTTAAAACTCAACAATTTGGTTGCTTCGACAGCAAATTCCATCGGTAATTGCTGGAATACTTCTTTACAAAAACCGTTGATGATCATCGAAACCGCTTCTTCCGCGCCGATGCCACGTTGCGACAGGTAAAATAGCTGGTCTTCACCAATTTTAGATGTCGAAGCCTCGTGTTCTACTTTTGCCGTATTATTTTGCACTTGAATGTACGGAAAAGTATGTGCGCCACATTGATCGCCAATCAACATCGAATCACACTGAGAATAATTTCGTGCGCCTTCCGCTGTCGGAGTGATTCGCACCAAACCACGGTAACTGCTGTTTGAATGGCCGGCTGATATACCTTTGCTGATGATCGTGCTGCGCGTATTTTTACCGAGGTGAATCATTTTGGTGCCGGTGTCAGCCTGTTGAAAATTATTAGTTACCGCAACCGAATAGAACTCACCGACAGAATTATCTCCGCGCAAAATGCAAGAAGGATACTTCCAAGTAATAGCAGCACCGGTTTCGACTTGCGTCCAAGAAATACGCGAATTGACACCTTTCGCTAAACCACGTTTGGTAACAAAATTATAGATACCGCCCACACCATTTTCGTCTCCGGCATACCAGTTTTGCACGGTCGAATATTTGATATCCGCATTATCCAATGCAATCAATTCAACAACGGCTGCGTGTAGTTGATTGGTATCAAACTGGGGCGCGGTACACCCTTCTAAATAACACACCGATGCGCCTTCTTCTGCGATGACCAGTGTGCGTTCAAATTGTCCTGATCCTTCGGTATTAATGCGAAAATAGGTTGACAAATCCATCGGACACTTCACGCCCTTAGGAATAAAACAAAAAGAGCCATCCGTAAATACGGCTGAATTTAACGCCGCATAAAAATTATCACCAACCGGAACGACCGATCCAAGGTATTTTTTAACCAACTCGGGATGATTATGTACCGCTTCAGAAATAGAACAGAAAATAATCCCGACGTCCGCTAGCTTTTGTTTGTACGTGGTTGCAACTGAAACACTATCAAAAATGACATCAACCGCAACACCTGCTAATGCCGCGCGTTCGTGCAATGGCACACCCAGTTTCTCGAAAGTACGTAGCAACTCGGGATCGACTTCATCCATACTGGTGAGTTTTTTCTTAGACTTGGGCGCAGAATAATAGCTGATATCCTGATAATCAATTTTAGGATGATGAACATTCTGCCAGGTTGGCTCAGTCATGCTTTGCCATTTCCGATAAGCGTCCAAACGAAAAGTCAAAAGCCACTCGGGTTCATTCTTTTTTGCCGAAATTAATCGAATGATGTCTTCATTCAGCCCTTTCGGCGCAACATCGGATTCGATATCGGTCACAAAGCCATGTTTATATGGCTGATTAACCAAGCTTTGCAATACTGCGCTCATTTGGTTTCTTCCTTATATTTCTAATTTACAATGCAAAACAAGAATTGTATTGTCATTGCGTCTTACTTTATTGAATACATACTATGCTGCCAATTCGATGCAAACCTTACACAAAAAACACAAAGCTCAATTTTGCTCAACCGTCTTTTCTCTAACGCTGAAACTATCTCCACAACCACAGGTATTATCAACGTTAGGATTGGTAATTTTAAATGTGCTATTCAGTCCATCCTTCACAAAGTCAATTTCAGACCCTTGCAAAAAAGGCAAAGCATCTGAAGCAATGATAACTTTGATATCTTGAAATTCGAATAAATGATCATTTGAGTCAACATTTTCTGCATAATCAAAGATATAAGAATTTCCAGAACAGCCAGATTTTTTAATACCAACACGAAACATAACGCCTTGCTTCATTTTTGCAAGCTGCTGATGAATAAATCTTCCGGCGTTTTCTGTTAATGTAATTGTCATAGATACATAGCGTCGATAAATTATTTATGCAATTGTTGTTTCACGCATATCGATCAATGGGGCAATATTCGCTTTAGTTTTTATATTCTTCTGATTATCAACGAGTTCCTGCAAGGTTACTGCACCCAGGTAATCAAAAATAATTTCATTTAGTTTTGCCCACAAATCATGTGTCATGCATTTGCTATCATTGTGGCAGTTTTCTTTACCGCCGCACTGTGTGGCATCGATTGGCTCATCAACTGCGAGAATAATGTCTGCAATGGAAACCTCATTCAAGTTTTTAGCTAAGCAATATCCTCCGCCCGGTCCTCTTACACTATCGACCAGCTCAGATTGACGAAGTTTCGCGAACAATTGTTCCAAGTAAGAAAGCGAAATTTTTTGACGTTGACTGATGTCTGCTAGGGTGACCGGATGGTTGCTTCGTTGTAAAGCCAGATCAAGTAATGCTGTCACCGCAAATCTACCTTTGGTTGTGAGTCTCATACTATGATTACCCCTCTCTCGTTAATAATTACAAAATTTCAGTTGCTCAAATGAAGAGCTACTTAAGAATCTTTCTTTGTTTTTCCTTGTTTCTTAATACCCTATCTTTTTACTCAACTATACAATCTCCCATTAAATTAGTCAACTATATTTTTTAACTCCAAATATAGGAATATCGGAATAAAAATCCATTCAATTCAATGGAATAAAAAATCCTTTCATAAAAAAATCAATGCAAAGGTATACTGCTGTCACTTAAATAGTATTAAATTGCTGATGGGCTAAGTTGCATTTATTACTAAAAGTGAGATTTGCTTCCAATTAAATTATTGTTGCTTAGAAAAGATGAGGTGAGGTATCGAATACATAAAAATAAAACTTGCCGATGACAAAACCAAAGGAGAAAAAGTGCAACCGATTACTGTAATGATGGTTGAAACTGATCAAGATCAATCTATAGCGATAGAAGATCTACTCAAAAACAATAAAGAATATATTCAAATATTGAATGAAATTAAGGATGTTGGAAATAATGCGGCTGAAGTATGTTTTCAACCAAGAGAAAATTTCGTTGACCGTGCCTTGGCGAAAATAAATCGACTAAATCCCAAGGTTATATTGATCAATGCGAATCAAACCATAGAAGAGTATTTTGATTTATTAATTGCATTGCAATCACAGCGGCCTTCCGTTCAATGTATCTTTGTCATTAATGAATCAACATCAGAAGCTTATATTCTCAGAGCGTTAGCCAATGGAGCCCAAGGTTTTGTCATGAATGAACTGGCATCGGTCGATTTGATGAAAGTCATTAATGCGATTGATCGAGGCGAAATTTGGGCATCCCGTAAAATTCTATCGAAAGCAATGGACATGATTATTTCATCTTCCCAATCTAACTGCGCAGAGGTCGATCTTGATTCTGCTCGCCAGCACCAATAAACAGACTTTGCTGCGCTGGAAGTCGGCATTATCGGGTCAGGATTTTTTATATTCATGCAGCACTTTTTCTGCGCTAAAAAAAAATCTGCTTATCCAAAACCCTAATTTGGTTTTGCTTGATTATGACTTATCAGGATTTACAGGCCCTCGCTCTATTCAAGAATTGCTGTCAAACGACAAAAAAAACAAAATCATAGTCTCGGGTCCTCATTTATCGGATGAAACTGAATGGAATTTATTTAAAGCGGGAATAAAAGGATACTATCAAGATACCAATTCTCCTGAACAAATTAATAAGGTTATCAACGCCGTTTTGCAAGGAGAATTATGGATACGTCGTACATTGACGCATCGAATTTTAGGGGAATTAATTAAAACAACGCATGAAAAAAAACATAGTGAACAATCCATACAAACTGCAATTGCAGGCTTAACTCATCGTGAACATGAAATCGCATTACTGGTAGCGCAAGGTGAAAGTAACAAAAGCATTGCACATCAGTTAACGATTACTGAGCGTACCGTGAAAGCACACTTAACAGAAATCTTCAAAAAATTGCGTGTGACGGATCGCGTCAAAGCTGCGCTCATTATCAAAGATTTCATGCAATCACGATAATTTTTAAAAATAAAACTATTCATACTAAGGAACTAAAAATGATCAAACAAACCGTTCAAACTGCAAATGCGCCGCAAGCCATAGGTACTTATTCTCAAGCAATTCGAGTTCGCACTGGCGGAGATACGGTATATCTTTCTGGACAAATTGGACTGGATCCAAACACGATGCAAATGGTAGAAGGTATTGATGCGCAAATTCGCCAAGTATTCGCTAATTTACAAGCCGTAGCATCTGCGAGTGGCGGCGATCTTGGCGACATAGTCAAGTTAAACATCTTTTTGACCGACTTGGAGAATTTTGCACTGGTGAACGAAATCATGGCAAAACATTTCGTCCAACCCTATCCTGCACGTGCCGCAGTGGGAGTAAAAGCTTTGCCACGCGGTGCTTTGGTGGAAATGGATGCGATTATGATCGTACAAGGTTAATAACGAAAAAAGACTATTTCATCCTCGCGTCATTCATTAAGAATACTCTGTGAATAGATTCACAATTGTAATGACGAGTCATAATGGCATTCCTGAGAAATTATCTCGATTAGGTATCAAAAGTACATTAGATTTAATTCTACACTTACCCATTCGCTACGAGGATGAAACGCATTTATTTCCAATCGCTGAGATATTGCAAGGTCAGACTGTTCAAGTAGAGGGGGTTATTACGCACAATGAAGTGATAATCCGTCCTCGCAGACAACTGGTGTGTAAAATCGAAGATGATAGTGGCATGATAGTGATGCGGTTCTTGAACTTTTATGCCAGTCAAATTAAGGCCTATGCAGTCGGTAAACGTGTCCGATTGATGGGGGAAGTACGCGGTGGTTTTTGGGGGATGGAAATGGTACACCCCAAGTGTCGCATGGTTCAACAAGGAGAAACCCTAGCCGAGACATTAACCCCCATCTACCCCACCACGGCGGGCCTAAACCAAAAAACGCTGAGTAAACTGATTGCCCAAGCTTTACTCGATGCTCAGGAAGCACAGATTTTATTTGAAACATTGCCCGAATTTGTCACCAAAAAACATGGCTTAGCAGGCCTATGGGATAGTATCTCAATCTTGCATCATCCTCCCCCCGATGTGTCACTGGAAGCATTACAATCGCGAACCCATCCAGCGTGGCAGCGCATTAAATTTGACGAGCTGTTAGCACATCAGTTATCGATGCGATGGCATTATCGACAGCGGCATTCCAACAGCGCACCCATGTTACCGGCAAAAAACCAACTCATTCCTCAATTTTTGGAACAGCTACCGTTTTCCTTGACCGCATCACAAAACAAGGTAATTGCAGAAATCAATCAAGATTTGTCGCGTCATTATCCCATGCATCGCTTGCTTCAAGGAGACGTCGGCAGCGGTAAAACAGTTGTTGCCGCAATGGCGGCATTACAAGCAATAGAAAATGGATACCAAGCCGCAATCATGGCGCCCACAGAAATCCTTGCTGAACAACATTTTGACAAGCTCTCGACTTGGTTTACTCCACTCGGTATTCGTGTTGTTTTGTTGTCGGGCAGCCAAACTAAAAAAGAAAAGCAGATTGTGTTGAATGAAATTGGGCAGGGAACAGCACAACTTGCAATAGGAACGCACGCGCTCTTTCAAGAGCAGGTCATATTTCATCAACTTGGTTTAGCCATTATCGATGAGCAACATCGCTTTGGTGTACAACAACGCTTAGCACTGCGACTTAAAGGCAAAGACTCAAATATCTTGCCTCATCAACTGATGATGACTGCGACGCCGATTCCACGCACACTTTCGATGAGTTATTTTGCTGATCTAGACGTATCGGTGATCGATGAATTACCACCGAATCGTTCAGCGATTGTAACCAAATTAATAGCTGATAATCGCCGCAATGAAATTATCGAACGAATACGCAACGTTTGTAAGCAAGATAGGCAAGTTTATTGGGTATGCCCACTCATAGAAGAATCTGAAGCATTGCAACTACAAACCGCGCAACAAACTTATACCGAGCTTGGCAAACTACTACCAGAGCTAAAAATAGGCTTAGCGCATGGACGGTTACCGACACAAGAAAAAACAACAATAATGCATGCATTCAAAAAAGGAGACATACAATTGTTGGTTGCAACCACCGTGATTGAAGTAGGTGTCGATGTACCCAATGCATCGTTGATGGTAATCGAAAACGCTGAACGTATGGGCTTATCGCAATTACATCAGTTACGCGGCCGGGTGGGGCGTGGGTCTGAATTGAGCACGTGTATTCTCATGTATCAACAACCGCTGTCAGAAATTGCTCGTCAAAGACTCAAAATTATTTTTGAGCATAACGACGGTTTTGAAATTGCACGACAGGACTTGCATTTGCGAGGTCCCGGGGAATATCTGGGAGCGCGACAAAGCGGTATGCCGATGTTACGTTTTGCCGACTTGGAACAAGATAGCGACTTATTGGCGGCTGCACACGCAACTGCTGATGAAATGTTAGATCAATATCCAGAACTTGCAGAAAAGCATATCGAACGTTGGCTAGGAGAAAAAATCGCGTTTCTTCGTGTTTGAACAAGTTAGCATAGTCGGAAAAAGGTAAGCACATATCTTTACTCATTGAGTATTAATAGAGTTTTTAACAAAAAATGATATTGCTAATTTGCAAACCTCTAGGCTAGCAGACACAATCTGTTAGCCTAGTAAGATGGTAAAAAACAGTAAATTAGATGATTATTCTGTTTCATGGAATTTGAATGGCGTGGGGGGAACCTAGTGCGCTTGCTAATATTCTGGGGCCAACTTAATTATCACGTTATTTAATAATATGATTTTTATTTTATTCACAAAAGCTGTGGATAACTTTGTGAATAATTTGTAAATCAAGCAGCTTAATGTATGTATTTTTAGGAGTTTCTTTTAGTTGATTAATTATTCAACATGATAATTATTGCATATATATCAATATCATATATATTTTGAAATGAATTTTTGTAAACTGATTATGTATTAGGTTTTTAAGGTATTGAGACTGTGGATTATTTGAATTGTCAAGCAGAATATTTTTGATCTATGTCAAATAGAATAATTTACAAATTAAAGTTATGCTGTAGTCTCTTGGTTTTTTCGATCCAACCTAAAGTAGAGGTTGATGGTATTTTGCCATAGCGAACTGGATAGGTGGAATTCTCCCGAGCGACTCATGGGGTCGTTCGTGGTTATAGCGCTGTATCCATTCCTCGGTCATGCGCCTGACCTCATCGAGCGTGTCGAAGGCATAGCAATCCAGTATCTCCGTGCGATAAATGCGATTAAACCGTTCGATAAAAGCATTCTGCGTTGGTTTGTCAGGTTGAATGAATTGCAATACGATGTTCCGGCGCTTTGCCCACTCAGCCAGCAACCGGCTGACGAATTCCGGGCCGTTGTCCATCCGCAGCCGTTTCGGCTTGCCGCGCATCTCGATCAGCTCATCAAGTGTCCTAACAATCCGAGCGGCAGGCAAGCTGTTGTCAATTTCAATGAGAAGTACTTCGCAGTTGAAGTCATCCACAGCACATTGAATATACGAAATCACCGTCCGCTCCATAAGGCATCAGCCATGAAATCGACAGACCAAGTCTTATTTGGCATGGACGGCACATCAAGCGGTTCGCGGATACGCTCCGGCAGCCGCTTTTTGCCCCGGCGCGGCAGGTTGAGATTGAGCTCGCAGTAAATCCTCCACAACACCGACTTGCCCCCGTAAGCTCCCCCGTCAAGTAGACATTGTCCGATAGAGATTCGGAACCGTGGTTATCCGAGGCATAAACTGCACCGGCGGAATGTTACCTAACGCTTCATGCGGTCGGTATTCGTTG
>WBZN01000098.1_pt1 | contig 132987 bp, 107 predicted proteins | sample 5204281 | NCBI WGS metagenome assembly WBZN01 (sample SAMN12344347, study PRJNA552823) | activated sludge metagenome | biome: Activated sludge suspended growth; feature: Nitrification reactor; material: Wastewater; isolation source: activated sludge from nitrification reactor of wastewater... | reverse complement strand
CGCGTATGGCGCTAGCGCTCGAGCATCAGTTGGGGGCGCGAATCGATACCGGGCTGGTTGTGGTGAAGTACGGCCATGGTGCGCCGACCAAAGCCATTCGCATCGTGGAGGCCGGACATCCCATTCCCGATGCCGCCGGTCTTGAGGCCAGCCGCCAGGTCATGGCGTTGGTAAAGACACTCACGGCCAAGGATCTGCTTATCGTGCTTCTGTCCGGGGGGGCGTCGAGCCTCCTTCCTGCCCCTGTTTCGGGAATTACGCTTCAAGATAAACAGCAGACGACCAAATTACTGCTACGGTCTGGGGCGACCATTCATGAAATCAATGCGGTACGCAAGCACTTGTCCAGCGTCAAAGGCGGACAACTCGCCGCGGCGACTGCGGCGCGCGTGGCCAGCGTGATTCTCTCGGATGTCATCGGGAACGATCTCGGTACGATTGGATCGGGGCCCACCGCCCCTGATGCGACGACCTTTCGGGAGGCGTGGGAGCTTGTCGAGCGGTATGGGGTCTCCAACACTATTCCGGCATCCGTGCGAAACCGGCTGCAGACTGGCATGAAGCGCCGTGCGCCCGAGACGCCTAAACCTCGTGCTTCGTTATTTCGCCGTGTCGACAACATTCTAATCGGAGACAATCAAGCCGCAGTTGATGCCGTCGCCAGGGCTGCACAGCAACAAGGGTTACGCTCCTTGGTCCTGACCACGACTCTTACCGGTGAAGCGAGGGAACTCGCCAAAATATTCGGCGCCATGGCGCGTGAGATTGCGGGGCATGGACGGCCCCTCAAGCGGCCCTGCTGCATCATCGCAGGGGGAGAACCGACGGTCACGATTCGAGGGGAGGGCACGGGCGGACGAGCTCAAGAGTTTGCGTTGGCAGCCGCGCCGGAGATCGCTGGATTGCCAAACATGTGGGTGGCGGGTTTTGCGACCGATGGCACTGATGGTCCGACGTCTGTGGCCGGTGCCGTTGTGGATGGTCAGACAGTGGTGAGGGCGCGCCGCAAGGGGCTGGACTTGTCTGATGCGCTGCAACATAACGATGCCTATCCATTCTTCGAGAAGCTGCAGGGCCATATTGTTACCGGTCCCACAGGGACCAACGTGAACGATCTTTACCTCCTCCTTGCGCTCTAGTTACTATCCCCTCCATGACTCAGCCACTCATTCTCTCCCTTGAGGAGAGTCGCGATCCGAGTCTGGCCGGGGGCAAGGCCGCTGGCTTGAGCCGATTGTTGGCGGCTGGTTTTGCCGTACCGCATGGCTTGTGTGTCCCAACCACGGTATACAATCAAACCCTGGCCGCAGGCGGCATCAATGCCGAAGCAGTCTGGCGCAGAGTCCTGCAGGCATCCCAGGAAGAGCGGGGGCAGGAGCTGTCACGAGTGCGCGCCTGCCTGCTGAAGCAGGTGTGGCCCACAGGATTTGAGCTCGCATTGGAACGACGGCTCGCCGAACTCACGCCCGATCCGACATTGCGATGGGCAGTGCGGTCCTCTGCAACCAACGAAGATGTCGAGCAAGCCAGCGCGGCCGGGCTCTATCATACGTCCCTCGGTCTATCGTCTTCTCAAGTGTTACGTGGGATTTGCGACTGCTGGCTGTCGTTGTGGACGGAGGCGGCACTCGAATATGCCCTTAGGACGAGCAGTCCGATAGCCTGCTCATCCATGGCGGTGGTGATCCAACCGCTGCTGCAAGCCACTACCGCAGGTGTGGCCTATTCGATCCACCCAGTCACGGGACGCACCTCTCAGGTCGTCATCAATGCTGTGCCCGGTCTCGCTTCATCCCTCGTAAGCGGCGAGGTGACGCCTGACCAGTATGTCGTGGAAGTGGCGGAAGACGAGGGGCGACCGCTTCGTATTCGGCGGCGTCTGCTGGCCGCGAAACTGCAGAAACTGCTGTCCACCCCTGCTGGAGTCCACGTCGAAACGATTTCGGAATCCGCGCAGAAGCAGTCCTCATTGTCTGATGCGCAGCTCTTCGAATTGGCCAAAGTGTCGAAGCACATCGAAGCTGCCTTTCGACATCCGGTAGACCTCGAGTGGGTGTGGGTCGCTGACAGGTTATGGGTGGTTCAGGCGCGGCCGATCACTGCGGTACAACCTTCCCCGGCCCTGACAAATGACGAATGCGAGTGGACGCGAGCCAATTTGAAAGAAACCATGCCGGAACTGCCCAGCCCATTGGGCCTGTCATTCCTTGAGCGGTTCATGGATGCTTACATCGTCGCGCCCTATCGACGCCTGGGTTGCACGGTTCCTGAGGGGCTCTCGTCCGTTCGCGTCATGCATGGCCGGCCCTATCTCAATGTCACCTTGTTTTACACCCTGGTCACACAACTTCATGGGAATCCGTCCTTCTTAACCGAGCAGATGGGTGGGGAGGCGTTGGGCTTTATGCCCTCGGTACGTCCCTTGAGCGGTCTTGCGCTGGTTCGCGCTGGGTTACTGATGATGCGGGAATGGCGGAGGGTCGTGCGGGAGGGGCCGGCAAACTTTGTCGCCATGAAGCACATGGCGGAGACCTATCAACCCAACCGTATCAGCAACCTGTCCGCGAAGGAGCTTGGGGCCACGCTGGACCGTCTAGGGCAATGGCTCGATGCGCACGAGGTGACGTTCGGAATCGCGGGCGGGGTCGCGCAGAGTCTGCAGGCCATGGGGACTTTCTTGCCCGGGTGGCTGGGGGAAGACTGGCGCGAATTGCTGAACGCCTCGTTGCAAGGACAAGGGAGTGTGATCAGCGCACAGCACATTTTGCGTCTTGCGGAATTGGTCGAAGTCGCACGCAGCGAGAGCGTTGTTCAGCGGTGGTTTCTCTCCGAAGGGTGGGCGGCCTCCGGATTCCGCGAGGCCCTCGTCGGTACCGGATTTCTACGACGCTTCGATGAGTATCTCGGGGACTATGGGCATCGCGCGGTCGGAGAGTCGGACATCATGTCGCCGCGCATTGCAGACCAGCCCGATTCCGTCTTGATGCTGCTGCAGACACAGTTGCGTAACGGCAAGGCCGTTCCGCCGGGCGATGTCGTGGCTCAGCAGGCGCAGCGGCGTCAAGCGGCGCTGGCGGAGATCCATCGCCGGTTCGGCTGGCGGCGTCACCGGGGGGTGGTTTTTCACTGGTGGTATCGAAGGCTGAGCCGTTTTTGCGCGCTGCGGGAGGCGAATCGCCATCATTTGCTCTACTACTCCACGGCTGTGCGCTATCTCCTCCTTCAACTCGGCGAGCGAATGGTGGAGCAAGGAATTCTGACTCAACGTGAGGACATGTTTTATCTCACCCTGGATGAGCGAGTGGCACTGAGTGAGGGGGCATCACGGGAGTGGCAACGGCTCGTAGACACGCGCCGGGCGCAACAAACGCGTGACAACGAGGTGCCGGTGCCTGACACCGTTCGAGATTGGGAAGCGGTTCTCGAACAGGGAATGTCCACGACCGACCAAGTCAAGGGCGGACTGCTGCGGGGTGTAGCGGTCAGTGCCGGAACAACGACTGGTCCCGTCCGCATCGTCCGTTCCACACAGGATTGGCAGCGCGTGCGGCCGGGCGACATTCTCGTCGTTCCGGTCATCGATCCGGGGATGGCTCCACTATTTGGCGTCGCGGCCGGCCTCATCGCTGAAATGGGCGGTACCTTGTCGCATGGAGCCATCATGGCGAGGGAGTACGGCCTTCCGGTCCTGGTCAATGTGCCCTATGCCACAACCCTCTTGCGCGAGGATGAGCAGGTTCACATTGTGAGCGCGACAGGTACAGTCAGCCGATCGGTCCCTTGACGTTTGAGGTGGTTTCTCGTACCCTCTACGCGATTTCCCTACAACGGGCAGGTGCGAGGCATGGCGGCGGTGCTCTGTCTTTATCAGGATGCATCATGATCGATCTCACCTCGGCCACCTTTGTGGCAGGTGGCATGGCCGGCCTTGGGATTGGTGCGTTGGTCACCGGATGGTGGGTGACGGCTCGCACGCAATCCCGGGTCCAGGCCCAGCTGCTCGAAAGCGGAGAGCGTGCACAGAGGGCTGATGCCCAGGCGGTGGCGTTGCAACAGCGGCTCGATACGCAACAGTCCGAAGTCGGGCAGTTGCGGCAGGCATTGGCTGAATCTCAAGAAGGCCGAACGAAAGCCGAAACGCGGATGGAAGTCATCAGTTGGAGCGTGGAAGACCAAAAGGTGATGTTAAGCCAGGCGCGGCGGGAGCTGCAGGAATCCTTCGAGGCCTTGTCCGGGCAAGCCCTGAAACAAAACAATGACGCGTTTCTGAACCTCGCCCGCGCCTCATTTGAAACCTTGCACGCGGAAGCCAAAGGTGAGTTATCTCAGCGTCACCAAGCGATAGGCGAGCTGGTCAAGCCGCTGGAAGAATCGCTCCAACGCTATCAGGAGCAACTCCAACAGGCCGAGCAGATTCGCCAACGGGAATACGGTGGGCTGGACCAGCAGCTGAAGTTCATGGCTGAATCGCATCAGCGGCTCCAGCAGGAAACCAGCAATCTGGTGAAAGCCTTACGAGCCCCGGCGGTGCGCGGGCGATGGGGGGAAATGACCCTCCGTCGCGTGGCTGAGCTGGCGGGGATGGTGGCGCATTGCGATTTTCTGGAACAGGACTCGGTCGACTCAATGGACGGACTGCTCCGTCCCGACATGGTGGTGTATCTGCCTGCAGGCCGACAAATCGTGGTGGATGCCAAGACGGTATTGGCCGCCTATCTCGATGCGTACGAAGCTCAGGATGACCAGCAGCGACAGATGCATTTACGTCGCCATGCGAGTCAGGTGCGCACCAGGATGGATGCGCTGAGCCTAAAGGCCTATTGGAGCCAGTTCGGGCAGACACCGGAATTTGTCGTCTTATTTCTGCCAGGCGAGCAGTTTCTCGGCGCTGCGCTGGAGCAAGACCCCACCCTGATCGAGGATGGCTTTGCCCAGGGAGTGGTCCTGGCCACCCCGACTACGTTCATGGCGCTGTTACGCGCAGTGGCCTACGGGTGGAGACAAGAACAGTTAACCGAACATGCCGAGCAGGCGGGCCGGCTGGGCAAGGATCTCTACGAGCGGATGGCCGTGCTCACCGATCATCTCAATGATATCGGTCAAGCGCTAGGGAAAAGCGTCGGGGCCTACAACAAGGCGGTGGCGTCATTGGAAAGCCGGGTCTTGCCTGCCGCTAGAAAATTTAAAGATCTCGGGATATCATCTGAGAAAGACCTGGCGATGTTGGAATCTACCGGTATCGAGCCGAGGACAGGAGTTCCTTTTGCGGCCGAGGATATGAGAACGTGAGCATGATGCAACCTCAGGACATGGTGGCCGAATTTCACCGCAAGTTCGACATCCCAGTCGGCGAGAAGCCGGCGATTCCTCCTGACACCACTCGGCAGTTGCGAGTGCGGCTGATTCAAGAGGAGTTTGCCGAACTTCAGGAAGCCATGACCGCCCAGGACCTTCCGGCGGTGGCGAAAGAATTGGCCGATTTGTTGTATGTTGTCTATGGTACGGCGGTCTCCTACGGCGTAGATATGGATCCGGTGTTCCGCGAGGTCCATCGATCCAATTTGAGCAAAGTGGGAGGCCACAAGCGGGAGGATGGAAAGTGGGTCAAACCGCCGACCTATTCTCCAGCGGATGTCAAGCCACTGCTTGCGAGACAGTTGTCGTCAGGCCTGGGCTCCGTCTCGCATGTGGAAACGGGGCTGCAGGAGTCAGAAGCGTAGTATGAAAGAGTTGTATTGTCCGGCTTGCGGTACCCCCTGCGTCAGAGTGACGTCCGGGACGAGTCTTATCGAGAAGACGTTGAACCGGCTGTCCATTTTTCAGGTGCGGTGCCAGCTCTGCACGACGCGCTTTCAGGCTCGCCGGCCGGGGAACCGGTTGACCACGCAAGCATTCGATCGCCGTGAGTATCGTCGGCTGCCCGTCAACTTTGCGGGGACGCTGAAGCTCGATCGCACGGCGGCCGGAGGGGTCGTCACCGACATTTCCATGGGGGGCTGTACGTTGCAGGCGACCACACCGCTTCCACGCGGTACCTTCGTGACGTTCGTGCTGAATGGGCCGTCCGGGCAACCTGATATCAAAGTCGAAGCGGCGATGATCTGCTCGATTCAGCCGCAGTCGATCGGCATGAAATTTTTAGAATTCCAGCCTGAAGACAAGCAGCGCATGGGGCAATTGATTCTTGAGCTCCTGGCCTACCAGCAAGCGCCTCCTCGCATCTCGGTATAATCCCAAGACAGAGTCGAGTCTTTTCTGATGGAATAGGTCTGCCTCCATGCGAGGGCAGAGACATTCCATCCCCTGCTTGTTCAGGACTTGTGTCTGATCGCTACCGGCATGTTGTCCAGGAGTCGCACGGTTCCGAGGCGAATCGCGCCGAGGAGAATGGCGTGGCGCTGGATTGTCGGTAACGGCTCCAGGGTAGAAGGATCACAGACGGCGAGATACTCCGGTGTGACTGACCGCTCTGTCTTGATGACCCGAGTCATGATGCGTTGTACAACTGCCCCTCGCCGTTCGCCGTCACGAATAGCCGCAGCTCCCGCCTGCAGTGCGTGATAGAGCACAGGTGCAGCGTCCCGTTGCTCAGCGGACAGGTACACGTTCCGTGAACTAAGTGCCAACCCGTCATCTTCCCGGACGGTTGGATGAACCCTCACTATGCCTGGCAGGTTGAGATCCTTTGCAAGCTGCCGGACCAGTGCGGCCTGCTGAAAATCTTTCTGTCCGAACCAACTGATGTCAGGGTGGACTAGCGACAAGAGTTTCGTCACGACGGTGGCCACACCCTGAAAGTGATGCGGGCGTGCTTCGCCTTCCCATAGTCGCGCCAAGGACGGAACGGACACGATGGTCTGAAAACCAGCCGGATACATGGCGTCGACGGGAGGGGCGAAGATGGCGTCGACTCCTTCTTTCGCGCACAGTGCACGGTCGAGTCGAAGTTGGCGTGGATATTTCGCCAGGTCTTCTGTCGGCCCGAACTGTGTCGGGTTGACAAAGATACTGACGACCACGGCATCGCAGGCCAATCGAGCGGCACGAATCAATGCGCGATGTCCCTCATGCAAAGCCCCCATGGTCGGGACAAACCCGATCGTCACGCCCTCTCGATGCAGGCGACGGCTCCAATCGGCCATGGCTGAGGTCGTGCGGATGATCTTCATGTGTGGGGACTAGGGGCGGCGGGGGGTGGACTGCAGGTCGGCCTCGATCCGTAACGGGAGTTCGGTTGTGGATTGAGTAGGCGGACGACTGAATGATCGGCGACTGTCTCCAGGAGTTCACGAAGGGGTTGCCCGATCACCGGGTGGCGTCGATCAGGATCCAACTCCACCAGCGGCGCTAGAACAAATCGACGCTGATGGAGCCGAGGATGGGGAACGATGAGGCCCGGCTCATTCAGCACACAGTCATCGTACAGCAGGAGATCGAGATCGAGCGTGCGCGGTCCCTTGCGATTGTCTTGGTCTCGTCCGAGTGCCCGTTCGATCTCGCGGCAGATTTCAAGCAGGCTCTTCGGGGTGATATTCGTTTCGATTTGCACGGCTCCATTCAGAAACCATGCGGGGCCAGGGGCCGCTCCGTCCTCGATCGGTTCAGTCTCGTAGAGCGACGAGACCGCATCCAGTCGTGAATGCGGCAGGAGTCCGAGGAGGGTTACGGCCCGATCACAAAAATCGATCCGATTGCCGAGGTTGGCGCCGAAACCGATAAATGCTGTTGCCATAGTCTGAAGCCGGCTCAACGGTATGCACTCAGCACGCTGAGTACTGCGTCAGCCACGAGCGGAGACAGGGGACCCCGCGACAGCTGCAACGCTAGAATCCTGCCTTGCGAATTCGTTCCACCGCTTCCGCCAACCGCTCCTTCGTTGCGCAAACGGTCATGCGGATGTAGCCTTCACCAGGCGCGCCGAAGCCGTTTCCCGGTGTCGTGACGATCCCGGCCTTTTCCAACAGATGGGCCGTAAAAGACGCAGACGTATATCCCTTCGGCACCGTGACCCAGATGTAGAACGCCGCAGGAGGCGGATCGACCTCCAGCCCGAGTTTTTTCAAGCCCGGGACGAGGGTGTCGCGCCGTTCTTGATAGATTTTACGCAATCCATCGGTCACGGAATCGTCGAGCCCGAGGGCCGTGATGCCGGCCGCTTGCACGGCTTCAAATACCCCAGAATCCAACTGGCTTTTTACTCTGCCGAGCCCCGCCAGGACTTCTTTGTTGCCGACGGCGAATCCAATGCGCCAACCGGTCATGTTGTAGGTCTTAGAAAGAGAATGAAATTCGACGCCCACCTCTTTCGCGCCGTCGACTTCGAGGAAGCTGGCCGGCCGCTTGCCGTCGTAGAAAATTTCCGAATAGGCCGCATCATGGCAAACAATGATCTGATTCTCCTGCGCAAACTCGACGACACGCTTGAAATAGTCTTTGTTCATGATGACGGACGTCGGATTGTTGGGGGAGTTCAGCCACATCAATTTGGCCTTCTTCGCCACATCCTTCGGAATGGCACTGAGATCGGGCAGGAAGCCGTTGGCTTTGGTCAGAGGCATGATGTGGGAGACGCCGCCGCAGAAGCTTGTGCCGACCGGATACACCGGATAACCGGGGCTGGGAACCAGGACGAGATCGCCTGGGTCAATAAAGGCCAGATGGACGTGTCCGATCCCTTCTTTGGACCCGATCAGGGTGAGCACCTCGTTCGCCGGATCGAGGGTGACATTGAACCGTCGCTTGTACCAGTCAGCCACGGCTTTCCGGAATGACAGCATGCCCTCGTAGGAAGGGTATTGATGGTGTTTCGGATTCTTGGCCGCTTCATACAGGCTCTCGATGATGGGTGCCGGTGTCGGAAGGTCAGGATCTCCGATCCCAAGGTTGATGATATCGACTCCGCGTGCAAGTGCCTCCTGTTTCATCTTGTCGATGGCGGCAAAGAGATAGGGAGGCAGCGTCTTAATGCGGGTTGCGACTTCAATCGGAAAACCGGCCATGCGAGAGCACTCCTTTGTTGGCCTGAGCGGTGCCGCTCAGCGGTGTACGACAGGTGGCGGCAGGTAGCCGTCAATCGGGAATCGAAAGGAGCTAGCCTACCCCAGGACCACTCTCGCAATCAACGGAGCGAGTGCCGGAGGGGCGTGATCGCCCATCGGCTGAAGGGCGAGAGCGGTGGTGAACGTCAGCAAACAGCTTGGTAACGGGGTGGCGTCGACCTCATAAAGGTTAGACAAATGTGCTGTCCTATGATGTCGTGAGTCCATGGATGCGACAAGTTTGTGGCCTGCAGCGGGTGTGGTGATGGTCGCGCTCGCCACAGCCATGTTTCCCCCTCGAGCCGCTCCTCTGGAGGCCTCGTCAACGCCGCGTTATCCGTCGCTTGATGGACTTCGAGGGTATCTGGCGTTGGCGGTGTTTGTCAGTCACTCCTCCATCGGTACTTCTATTTGCGATCGGGCACCTGGGATGTTCCTCCCTCCAATCTGTACACGCAGCTGGGGCAAGGCAGCGTCACCCTCTTCTTTATGATCACCGGGTTTCTGTTCTGGTCAAAGCTCCTTGATGGGCGCCAGCAACCGATCGACTGGTCACGCCTCTATCTGTCCCGGGTGCTCAGACTGGGACCCTTATACCTTGTGGCGGTTACCTGTGTGTTGCTCATGTCGTTCGGCCGCGCAGGGTTTCACTTGCGCGAGGCGCCGGGAGTTGTGGCTGAACAGACGGCACAATGGCTGCTGTTCACCATTCCCGGTATCTCCCCGGTCAACGGATTCACGGAAACCGTGCCCTTGGCTGGGGCCGCCTGGTCGCTACCGTACGAATGGTTGTTCTATGCCTGGTTGCCGCTTGGTGCCTTCTGTCTTCGGAGAAGCCCTCCGCTTCACTGGGTAATCGTCAGTGTGGCAGCTGTGGTGATCCTTGTGATGGTGATGCCGCAGGTGCGGTTTCCGATGTTCTATGCGTTTGCCGGTGGGATTGTGGCGGCGGCGCTGGTGCGGATTGCTGCCATCCGGATCATGCTGGCCCGTGGCGTGTGGGGGGCCATCGCGATCCTGTGCCTCGTCACCACCTTCATGGTGTTTCCGACGGCGTATACGGTTCCGGCCGTTCTGCTGCTGGCAGGCGGCTTTCTCATTATTGCCTGCGGAAATACGCTCTACGGCATACTCGAATGGCGGGCGTCCATTGTGCTGGGCGAAATGGCGTACAGCCTGTATCTCCTGCATAGTGTGGTGTTGTTTGTGACCTATCGGCTTGTGCTGGGCGAATCGGCCGCCACGTTGTCCCCCGTCGAGCATTGGGCCATGGTGCTGTGCCAGGTTCCTGCTTTGATTCTTCTCTGTTTTGCAACGTTTCGCCTGGTGGAGAAGCCGGGCATGGAGGCCGTGCCACGCTGGCACGCACGGCTCGTCGGTCGCCGAGCGAACATCGGCGCCAGCGCGGTGCCCTCGGGCCGCCAGTGAAGCCTGATGTGCAATGGGCGAGCGGTTGACAGCGCAGGCGTGGCTTATTAGAGTCCTGTATACATCCGAATCGTCCTGACCCGCGGCCATGAACCTACTTGCGCCCTGCCCCTCGAGCCCTAACTGCGTGTCGACGCAGGCGACGGATCAGAGTCACCAGATCATGCCATATCGGTATCAGCAAAATCTGGCTACGGCAAAAGACACGCTGAAGACCATCGTCAATCGGTTGCCTCGTACCCGACTCGTTGAGGAGAACGACGGATATCTCCATTATGAATTCACCAGCTTGTTGCTGCGGTTCGTCGATGATGTAGAATTTGTCTTTGATGAGGCCACGAAGACGATTCACTTTCGGTCGGCCTCCAGGACGGGCTACAGCGACCTTGGCGTGAATCGGCGGCGCATGGAAGACATTCGCGTCCTGGTCGAGGGCAAATTGTAGTGCGAAATCGGACAAGCTGTGCCGCCGGATGCGAAAATTGACGAGACAAACCTGTCAGACGGCCGATTTGTGGTTGCTTTGGTGGACATGAGTCGTCAAGATGCCTGTAGCGAGATCTACAGGGACACCCCTACAGGACAGATTTCATGAACACACGAGGCTCTGTTGTGATCAGACGCGCGACCCACCTCACGGCGGTCCTGTGCCTAGCCCTGTCGAGCGCTTGTGTGTCCGTCCAGGTGGATCCGTTGACCACCAAGGCATTTGAACCTCGACGGGGAGCAGATGCTGTGACGACGTTACAGCGCGAGCCGAACCATGGTCATGTGCAAATTGCTCGCATTGTCGCTACGAGTGAATATGCTAGTGAAGATACATTGCGTGATCGCATTCTCGATCGTGCCAAAGAACTGGGGGCAGACGCCGTCGTGTTAGGCGACGCGGATGTCCGGCGCCTGTCAGACAGGGGGCCCACCTTTCAGTCGACGATGGGCACGGCGGTCCCTGGCGGGGTATCAAGTAATTCCTACCGCAGCGGGTATTGGAACCCGTTCCGGATGGATGCGTGGAGTTTTACTCAAGGTGCCGGCGGCGGGCAAGGTTGGATGCTCCACATGTCCGGTCTGGCGATTCGGTATCTCTCGGCAGAAGAAGTGCAAGCCGCACAAAAGCCTCCCCTCTCCATGCCATAGCCGGGCTCCTGCCGGCTGAAGCGATTGTTAAGGTTCTTCGTCACTCCGTTGTATCGATTGACCCGTTGCGGCTGGAGAAGTCAACGAGCCTGTGGCTTGCGCGTTTGTATCGGCAACAGGTCTTTGGATGATTCGTACGGAAAGGCATTGGTCCCGAGGCAATAGTCAAGAGAGGAATGTTGTGTCTGCGTATCAGGCTTGACAATCGTCATAGATTTGACATAACAAATGCTATTCAGTACGAGTTAGGACCAATTGTGCGGGTACATGAAGATTTGGGTCTTCTGCGAGTTGTCCTCCAGCTTGACATGTACAGGCCTATAGGAACCACTAAAACGAAATGTCCGTCGTGAACATCGACCAGCGACACCCGGCGGTGTTGCCGCATGTGCGCATTCAGCCGGCCAAGGGTTTGCTGGAATTGGATTTGGCCGCCCTCTGGCAGTATCGCGAACTCATTCACATTCTGGTGTGGCGTGATGTGACCGTGCGGTACAAGCAGACGCTGCTAGGCGTGGCCTGGGCTATGTTCCAGCCTGTGGCGACCATGCTGATTTTCACGGTGGTGTTCAGCGTGATGGGAAAGATTCCCTCCGACGGTTTTCCCTATCCTGTGTTTCTCTACGCCGGGCTATTGCCGTGGTTTTACATCTCTCAGGCGTTGAGTCGTGGCGGGACCAGTTTGGTGGGAGAGGCCCCACTCATCAGTAAAGTGTACTTCCCGCGGCTTATCCTTCCCCTCTCGGCGACGATTGCGCCGTTGGTCGATTTGTTCCTGGCATTCATTGCGTTCCTCGGCCTCATGGCTTGGTTTCAAGTTGTGCCGACCTGGCGAATTCTCTTCTTGCCGCTGTTCGCCGGGCTGGGCGCGATAATGACCTTGGCCGCCGGGCTTTGGGTCTCGGCGCTCTATGTCAGGTACCGCGATGTCGGCCACATCCTTCCCATGTTCATTCAGCTGGGGATGTTCGTGTCTCCCATCCTGTATCCCGTCAGTAAAGTGCCGGAATCTTGGCGCGCAATTTACGCACTCAACCCGGTGGTGAGTGTCGTGGAGGGATTTCGGTGGGCATTGATTCCGGGATTCCAGGTCGACTTTTCGATGGCGCTTCCCAGCTTGGGCATTGTTTTTATCGTGCTCATCGGCGGATTGATCTATTTCCGTTCGATGGAGCGCACCTTTGCGGATGTGATTTAAATGAGTACCGTTTCGATCCGGGCCGAAGGGCTGTGTAAACACTATCGACTGGGGGCAGCCGTGCAGCACAATACGTTGCGCGATCAGGTCATGCATCGCCTCAAGTCCCTCACGCAATGGGGCTCCGGCCGGTCTGAGCCCGATCCCTCGTTTTGGGCGGTGAAAGACGTCTCGTTCGAGGTGAAGCACGGAGAAGTGCTGGGCATCATCGGGCACAACGGGGCCGGCAAAAGCACCTTACTGAAGATTTTGTCGCGCATCACGCAGCCCACTAAAGGCACGGTCGATATTTATGGGCGCGTCAGCTCGCTGCTGGAAGTCGGAACGGGCTTTCACTCAGAATTGACGGGGCGGGAGAATATTTTTTTAAACGCGGCGATGTTGGGCATGCGGCGGGAGGAAGTCCGGAAAAAGTTTGATGAGATCGTCGCTTTCTCCGGTGTGGAGGACTTCATTGACACTCCGGTGAAGCGGTACTCGAGCGGCATGTATGTACGGTTGGCTTTTGCCGTCGCCGCGCATCTCGAACCGGAGATTTTGATCGTGGATGAAGTATTAATCGTGGATGAAGTATTAGCGGTGGGGGACACGAGCTTTCAGCAAAAGTGTCTGGGGAAGATGGAAGAGGTGGGCCGAAGCGGGCGCACGGTCCTCATCGTCAGTCACAATTTGAGCATCATCGAAGGGCTCTGCGAACGGGCGATTCTGCTGGAGAAGGGGCGGATCGCCAAAATCGGGAAGACGCAGACCGTGGTTGAAGGGTATGCCGATGCGATTCGCAGTCAGGCGAGTATGTCGATCGGCGAGCGCCCGGACCGCGTCGGGCTCGGCGAAATCCTGGTGACGGAGATTGATCTGCTAGACAAAGATCGGCATTCGATTGCCGCGGCCATCACGGGTCGGGATGTGATCATCCGGATGCACTATCGCTGTGTGGAAGGCAAAGAATTCCGCAACTGCCGTGTCAGCATTTCCGTCAATGGGCGGAAGGGACAGGATTTGTTCGTCCTGTCGACGGATATCGTGGATCCGACGCCTTTGACTCTGTGCGGAACCGGATATGTGGATTTCATCGTGCCGGATCTTCCCTTGACCGGTGGCGCATATTTTTTTCAGTCCTATATCGAGTCCAATGGTCATCCCCAGGACTGGATTAAGAATGTCGCACCATTTTCAGTCCTCGATGCCGATTATTACGGCACAGGCAACCTGTGCCCCCCTGGCTGGGAAGCCAACGGTGTGCTGATTCAGTATCGTTGGGAATCCAGCGACAGCCTCAAGTGCAGCACCTTGCCCTTTCGCGTTCGCGAAAAAAAATAAGCGTCCGAGAGAGTTTCTTCACGGCCATGCCGCATGCGCGCAGTTCCTGCGCGGCCCCGTCGATAAATCACTAATCGCTCCGCAACTGACCAAGAGTGCGCTACGATTTGCCCATCATGACTCCTGATGGCGATCGACTGAGGCGTACGCATGGGCTCTGTGTTTGAAGACAGGCAGCAGGCACAGCTCGAACTGGCCGGTTTGAGGCGCACGCTGAAATGGACGAACATCCAACGCGAACAATTGCTGGACCGCCTCGACCTGCTCCGCCTCGATAATCAGCGACTGCAGGAACGTGTGGAGGAATTGGAGCGGCAACTGGCAGAGGCTAAGCAGCAGCAGGTGCTATTCTAGCCTCCATTCCGCATATCCCCCTTCTCCCCGGCACAGACATTTCCATCGCTTTTTTCCGACCTCGGCGTGATACAGTGGTTAGAGGAGTGTCGAGCGAAGGCACTCTGCTACGGGACGTCACGTCGCGATGACACATTCGATTACAACGGCCGATGACGTGCGTTGGTTGCTGACACACACGCAAGGATTTCTGGGCGGTCGTGTGATGGACGTGCATCTGGCTAAACGCTGGATGTACGACGAGGAGTCAGGTCGGGACCTGTCGGCAGGGAGCGTCGTGACGGTGGTGGTCAGATATCACCTGCACGGCATCCTCCGGATTGCCAAACTGACGCTGCAAGGAGTGTCCGATTTTTCCGTCTTTGAGCAGGACGGCGGGGACTGTGCGCCTCTCGGGATGATTCACGTTGAGGTCCAGGAAGGCCTCCTGCGCTTCTGGTTCGATCCCGAGGGGAATCTCTACGTGGTGTGTGAAGAGGCACTCCTGGAGGAGGTGTCACTGCCACACAGCGAGCTAGACCTGCGCCCCGGGGCTGCTCAGTGGATCTTTCAGGCTGAATCCGGTGACCCTCCCACCGTGGCGTGGTTGCTGGATGAACTTGATCAGGCGGGACTCCCGTGCGTATGGAAATCGACGACGCGGCGGTCCGGTATTTCTCGAACCTTGTGCTGGGAAGGCGAGTTGGTGGCCGCAGCCGATGTCAACGCCGGCTCGACGGCAGCGCTGACCGTGCGGACGTATGAACCGATCGACGGGGGCGGGTTTGGAATCAGGCTTCAGCCGCGACGCGCAAGTAGTCGCATCAATGGCCGGTTATTGAGGGCGGTGACCGAAGTCGTCATGCAGCGGTATGCAGGGACTTACCTGACTGGTGAACACGTGGTTTCGAGGGAAGAGTGGCCAGGGAGCATGTCTTCAACATCCGACCACTAGGCCTGTGCCGGATCTCTGACGACCGCGCGAATATTAGCTGACGTGCCCGTGGTGACCATTGCCATTCGTGCTCCCCTTCCCATTGCTGCTCTTGGAGCCCTTCCGGTTGACACATTCCACCAAGTGCCAGAATTTCATCGGATTCACTTTTTCTTTTCGGGCCACGTGGAGGTCGGTGCCTTCGAGCACCGTGTTTAACGAGAGATCGGTACGGAAGCCAATGTGCTTGCAGAGCGGGGAAATGACTTTCTCCACGGCGGCAATCAGTTTATTGCCGTTGCTGAAGTGATTCAGCATGATGATGCGGCCGCCCGGCTTGCACACGCGGATCATTTCATTGACGACTTTTCGGTAATCGGGCACCGCGGTGACAACGTATGCCGCCATGACGGTGTCAAAGCTGTCGTCGGGGAATTCCATTTTTCCGGCGTCCATCAACATCAGCCGAACATGGTCCAAATGGTAGTGCGACTGGCGTTGTCTGGCCTTGGCCAGCATGCCTGAGGAGAGATCGATACCCGTAATGTTGCAGTTTTTAGGGTAATATTCGAGGGCGATTCCCGTTCCCACGCCGACTTCGAGAATGTGTTCTTCCGGGCGGATGCGGAGGTTGCGCACGCAGGCTTCGCGCGACTCATGAAAGATTTTCCCGAAGATATGATCGTAGACGCCGGAATAACTGGTGTACACACGCTCGACTTTGGCGATATCCATCGTCCCTCCGCAAAATCACGCCGCTCTGCCCGCACAACTCTGCAGTGCAGAAGTGACGGCGATAAGAAGTGTGGCGTGGAAAATCTATGAAGGCGGGAACGCAACTCGGATGACTCGTCCTCACCCGCCGGATAAGAACGGGCTTAATGTAGCCAATGCGCGGATGGGTAGTCAACAGGTTCCTCCCGCTTTTTGCCTGCCGTCATCGTCTGTTCAGACTTGATTCTCCGTAAAGCCCTATGGGAAGTTTCGGCTATGATGCTCGCCGGTGCGTTTGCCATCGTGCTGCTTATCGGATTGATCGTGGGCGACTGGATGTACTTTACCCGCCTGTCGTCCGATGCCACCCGCTACGGTTATGGAATCGGGCAAGTGCAGGACCGGTTTGTGGCTCTCACTCTTCCCACCCTCCTGCGCGCATTCGACACGAACGGGTTTTTGAGTTTGCCTCACGGGGTCGCCCGCGTGTTCCCCGACGCGAATCGCATGATCATCCGCCCCACGCATCGCCTGTTCTCGATGCGCTTCCGCACGGCCTGGCCCCTGAAGGGCAGCATCGAATTGGCATCGGACCCTGAGGGCCTGCGCATGGTGTGCACGAAGCGGGTACCCTGGTCTTCCTCGATCTTGACGTTCCTCTGGTTCAGTCTCGTCGGGTTCGGAACACTGGGGTTCCTCATCACCTACGTGCTTCAGGGCGGACTCGAATCATTGGGAAGTGTGTTGCTCGGGGTTGGCGTAACGGGCGTGGGATTGATCGTCGTCGCCTTTGGACTGCTGACAGTCACGGTGGCCTACCGCATCGAAAACACGCGGCTTATGCTCGTGTATACGGAGCTCAGAGACGTGGCGATGGCCAATGAAGGAGCAGCATCGCGCCTATAATGCACTTAGAAGGTCGCCTGTGCCCGGCACGCTTTCGCGACCCTGTCCTACGCTTTGGCGCGATACAGGTCGAGCAGATGGTTGAATTCGGGCGGCAGGTCTAGTGGGGCACCGGAGCGTGCCAGGCCCGAAATAATCCCTCGATGCTTCTGGATGAGGCCCGATTCGATGAAGGCCTGACGAAAGTGGGTCCAGCGCTGGGTCTCGTCCATGCCCAGGCGTTGCAGTTCCTCCGGTGGTAAGGCTTTGAGCACGGTGGTGAGAGTACCCAAGGCCTTTTCGACGCTGTCGTAGGGAGCGGCCAATTTGAGGCGGCTGTAAAAGTCGTCAAGCTGTCTGCGGAATTCATCCCGGAGTGATTCGATCGGCCCTGTTCCGCGTTGAGAGACCTTCTGTTCGCCCATGCCCGTACTCCCTTGCCCTATCAGGTGTTCGGAAAGCTTACGAGAGGAAGGCGCTGCGGCGCAACGCGTTTTCATGCGAGACGGTCATTTTTTTAATGGAGGTTGTGATGAGCGTTCGATCCCTGTGTCTTCTTGTCGGTGTGCTGCTTGCCGGACTGACCGGTTGTTCCCATCACCATGGCAGTTATGAGCATGCCAAGGGAGACGCTTACTGGGGCAAGGCTTCTCAGGACGTCAGCGGTCTGGTGGAAAAACATGTCAAGAATCCGGAGACCGTCAAGCAGGTGAATGTGGTGATGGGAGAGTTGATCACCGAAATCAAGTCGGCTCGGGAACAGCAACGCCAGGCGCATCGCGCACTCTATGAGCTGAATGCGAACTATTCGGCTTCGCCTGAGGAGTTTACGAAGATCCTCGACGAACTGAATAACAACCGGATGCGCTCATCGGCCAAAATTTTGGGGCTTCGGTTCAAGATGAAAGCGCTATTGACCGCCGAGGAATGGACCGCGCTGTCCGACGAAATGAAGCGGTACGGCAGTCGTTACTACGGAACAGGCGCGGAGGGCATGTCGGCGCACTAGCATGGGAGCCATCGCTCGTTAGGCCAGACTGTGGAGGCCGGGTCGATGGTTGAGGAACAGCAGGTGGGTGTCGGATTCGGTCACTTCGAGTCCGCTGACCCCGGCATGGTCGATGCGCGCCTGACGCAGCGCATTCATATCGAGTCGGAGATAATGGGCCAGCAACGCCCGAATCACATCGCCATGGGATACAAACACGTAGGGGCCCTCCTGCGCAATCTGGAGGGCCTCTTCAACGGCCGCCACCGCGCGCAGCTGGACTTCCCGGAGCGTTTCGCCGCCTGACGGCCGGGCTCGATCCGGCTGAGCATACCAGTCGCGCTTGGCCGGGTCCTCCGCCAAGTCCTTCCAGTACCGATTGATCCAGTTGCCCACGCCGATCTCGCTCAGTCCCGGGGCATGATGTACCGGCGCTGCATGTGTACGACCGACGAGGTCGGCGGTTTGCACCGCGCGCAAGACAGGGCTGGTCACGATGCTCGCGATGGGAGTATGCGCCAGCATCTCGGCGCAGGCGCGGGCTTGTTGTTCGCCGGTCTGGTTCAAGGGGATCGGCTGATTGCCCATGACTTGCCCCGATCGATTCCAGTCCGTTTCTCCATGTCGGATCAGCAACAGCGTTGGCATCGGGCAATCTCTGCGCCTCGTTATGGCGCGGGTGCGGCTTGGGTTGGCCCGGTCAGAGGAACCGGCGCCCAATGTTGGCCCCCGTCGGTCGATCGGTATAATCCGCTCCCGTTGGTGCCGAGATACAGCAGCCGGGGATCACTGGCGCTGAGGCTGATCGTGCGGATATTCGTGGTCGTGAGTCCCTCATTGTGCGGTTGCCAGGTGTTTCCCCCATCGGTTGTTTTCCGCACGCCATCCGGTCCACCGATGTAGAAAATGTTGGCATCCGTGGGATGCAGCGCCAGAGTGCTGATGAATTGGTTCGATAATCCTTGCCCGATCTGTTCCCAATACTCGCCACGATTGCTCGATCGAAACAGGCCCTTGGTGGTGGCGGCATAGACCACTTCGGAATTCCGCGGATCCACGGCCAGCACATTCACGCCGAGCGCCATGGCGGCGTTCAACACCTCGTCGGGAATGAGCCCGTTATTTTTTTTCTGCCAGCTCGTGCCGCCATCTTCGCTGCGATAGGTGCCGCCCGTCGTTCCCGCATACAACACGCGGGGATGCTGGTGATCCATGGTGATGCAGGTCACGATGTGCACTTCCTTCATCCCGGCCATGCGTTCTTCCCATTCCCGCCCTCCATTTTTGGAGAGGAAGGCGCCGACCGTCGTGGCGAGGTAGATGAGCTCGGTGTGCTCGGGATGAAAAATGATCTCATTGATGAATGACACGTGCTCCTTGAGCCCGACATTGTGGGGAAGCCAATGCTGCCCGCCGTCGGGACTCTTGTAAATAGCATCGCCCATGGTGCCGGCATAGACGGTGGCTGGGAGCTTCGGGTCGATGCCTAAGGTGGTGACGCGGCGCGCAGTGAACGCCGGAAACTGTTCCCACGTCGCCCCGCCGTCCCGCGTTTTATGCACGGCGTCGTTCGTGGCCACATACACAATGTTAGGGTTCGACGGATGGAGCGCGATCGAGACCACGGCCGATTCACGGCTGCCGCAGGCCAGGAGAAACACGCCGACCAGACAGACTGACAGCCGGAAGAGAGCGGCCATGCGAGTGCGTAAGGACATCACCGTGGGGGCAGACCTAACCACAGCGTCGCCACTGAGTCAAGGTGAGACATCATTCAGAAAGCGTGAAGCATTAGAGTTTCGGCGTAAACCGTTCGGCATATCCGGTCATTTCGACATAGCCTCTGCCGGTCACGTGTGCGCCTCGCACCTGACCGGAGGCAGACACGGCCCCTTCCCAATAGGTCACGCGGGTGCTGCGGGACGTATCCAATTCCTGGTCTGCAAGCAGCGAATCCACGGTCAAATCGATTCCTAGAGCAGGCACCGTGAGTCGCCACCGTTGCGGGTACCGTCCTTTAGAACGTGGACTGGTCCAGTAGGCCAACGGTTCGATGGTGAGGTCCTTCGCGTCGAGCGGCTGTATGTGCCCGTCGGCCAGGACCAAGGTCCCGCTTGAGACCGGGTCGCTCGATCCATCTGTGCGGCGCAAGGAATACCACATAAGTTCCGTGGAGTCGCTTAACTGGAGGCTGAACCAATCCCATCCCACCACATTCTGTCCCAAATCGGCAGAGCCGAATTCATGATCCATCCAGCTGAGACCGGTGACGGCAACGGTTTCGGTGCCGACTCGAATCTGCCCTTCGGTCGCAAGACGAGTCAGCGAATAATAGTGCGAAGCTTGTCCGGGATCGGCGCCTTTTCGGCTGATGCCGCCCCGCCCATGGATGATCGGCGGTTTTTCCGGAACGACCGTAAGATCGATCGCCACGCTGTCGATTGCGGCCTGAAGTTGGTGGTTCGGTGCAGGGTGATCCTCCATCCGGAGAGACCAGCGGTCCACCCACACGTGTAACCGGCCCGTCTCCGCGCCGGCCTTGCCGAGTCCGTCGCGGCTGACTTTGTCGGCATAATAGAATCGTCCGCTACTCAGGTCGGTCAGGGCGAAATGGGCCAGATAGAGTTGCTGAAGAGACCACTTCGACGGCAGGGTCTGAATCTGATCAGGAGGAATGCCCCGGCGAAAAAAGGTGAGTTCAAATCCGAATCGACGGCCGTCGGCCGCGGTGAGATGGCCGGTGTAATACCACCATTCAGTCCTGAACCGTTCGTGTGCTCCATGATCGCGGGGGAACCGGTACTCATAACCCGGTACGGCCGTGTCGAAGACGCGAGTGGCCTCCTCCGTCGCAACGGCCAGCGTGGTAAAGGCAGGCCGTCCCGCCAAAAGCAGAAGGGCAATCACCCATGCGAGACGCAGTTTTGTCATGAAGAAATCAGCGACCAGTCCGGCAGGTCAGTCCACATGGGCTCGCCAACACTCCCTGTCTTTTTTGATGGACAGTCGATGAAACGCCAGTATCCATGCATATTTTGCGATGTTGTGCCACCTGATGCGACCTCGTGGCAGCGTTGACAACTTTGCAAAGCATCAGCTATCGTGAGCCATGTTTCCTGAGTCTGAACGCGAGCCGTCGAACCGGGAGTTGTCGGGAAAGGTGCAGCCATTTCCTGTCCCGGAGCGCATCCCCTTATTTCCTCTGCCGAACGTCGTCTTCTTTCCCAAGACCTATCTCCCGCTCCATGTGTTTGAGCCCCGGTATCGCCAGATGGTAGCGGATGCGGCTGCGGGAGGGCAATGCATCGGCATGGCGTTATTGAAGGAAGGCTGGGAGGAACAGTACGAAGGAAATCCTCCGATTTTTTCCATTGGTTGCGTCGGGCGATTGGCGAGCGTCCAAATGCTTTCCGATGGCCGCTCCAACATCCTGCTGCAAGGGCTGGAACGCTACGAAATTCACGAAGAATTCTTTGAAAAAGGTTATCGCGAAGCCCGTATCACGTTGAAGCCGCGCGACGGGTCGGTGTTCCTGGACCAGGCGTTGCGCCGGTACTTGATGGGCGTGCTCGATGAATATTTGAAAGCCGATGAGGAGGCCTCCCCGCTGCACAGCTTGATCCGCCCCGACGTGAGCGACGAGGTGTTTGTCAATTCGCTTTCCACCTATCTCGACTGTACGCCGCTGGAAAAACAATTCCTCCTGGAAGCAGAGCATGTGCCGCAGCAAGCTCGCCGCCTGAGCGATTTGATTCAATTCAAGCTGGCGGAGCGGCGCGGCGCCGGAGGATGGGGCTGATGTCGCGGCCGGTCGCTATTGACGTATCCCACCTCGGGAAGACGTACGACAAGGTACGGGCGGTCGAGGACCTCTCGTTTCAGGTCTACACCGGAGAAATTTTCGGCCTCCTCGGGCCGAACGGGGCAGGGAAAAGCACGACGCTCCGGATTCTGATCACCCTGCTGAATCCCACCTCCGGATCGGCCAGGATTTTCGGCCTGGATTCCGTGAAGGATGCGGACCGCGTCCGGCAGACCATCGGGTATGTCCCGCAAGAGCGGGCGATAGACCGGTTTCTCACGGGTCGGGAACATCTCGAATTACTGGCCGACCTCTACCATCTTTCCGCGGACGATGCGGCGAAACGAATCCCCCAGTTGTTAAAATTGGTGGAATTGGAACAGCAGGCGGACCGTCCCGCGAAAACCTACTCCGGCGGCATGAAGCGCAAGTTGGATATTGCCTGCGGGCTCTTGCCCGATCCCAAAATTCTCTTTCTTGATGAGCCGACGCTGGGGCTGGACGTGCAGAGTCGGTTGCGTATCTGGGACCATGTGCGGGCCATGCGGGAGCGTGGGATCACCGTGGTTATGACGACCAACTATTTGGATGAGGCCGACCGACTGTGCGACCGGATCGCCATCATCGATGGGGGACGGATCAAAGCGCTGGGCGCCCCCAACGAACTGAAAGTCGGGTTGGGCGGAGACCTCGTCTCGCTGACGGTGCGCGAACATGATCGCGTCGAGAAGCTGGCGGCGGCCATCAGAGACCTTCCGGCCATTCGTGCGGTCGCAACCACCACCAACGGTCTGGACATTCGGGTGGATTCCCCCGAAAAAGCCTTGCCGGCTATCCTTGACGCGGCCAATCGTCTGACCTGCCAGCTGGAGTTTATCGATTATCACCGGCCACGGTTGGATGACGTGTTTATTGCCCATACCGGGCGATCCATTAAGGACGACCAGCCGAGGGCCGAGGACTCATAACTGTTGCCGAGGAGCATGCAGGCCGGGGTATGAAAGAATATTCGCAGGAGATTCGTGCGCTGACGATGCGCTGGGTACGGCGGCTGAGCCGGGAAAAGTTTAGCATGCTGTTTACGCTCGTGCAGCCGATGTTGTTCTGGCTAATCTTCTTCGGCAACCTGTTTCAACGCGCGGCGGACCTGCAGGTGACCCAGTCGTCGAGTTACATCAGTTTTTTGACCGCCGGGGTGGTGGTCATGACGGTGCTCAATAACGGGCTGGCCGGTGGCGTCGATCTCCTATTCGATAAGGAAAACGGGTTTCTCGAACGGCTGATGTCCACGCCGATTCACCGCACCTCAGTCATCCTGAGCCGGTTCATTTTTGTGACGACCATCACGTCGCTGCAGGTCCTGGTCATTCTGGCGGTGGCCTGGCTGTTCGGCGTGCATCCGGTCACCGGCTTGGCGGGCGTCGCGACGATTTTGCTCATCGGCATGATGTTCGGAGTGGGCTTAACGGCCATCTCGATGGCCATGGCGTTTTCCGTCAAAAGCCACGGCGACTTCTTTTCCGTGCTCGGCTTCCTTTCGCTGCCCATGATTTTTTTGAGCTCTGCGTTAGTGCCCCTGGCCGCCATGCCGGGCTGGATGGGATTTCTCGCCCAGTTCAATCCGATGACCTGGGCCATTGATGCCGTCCGTCCGCTCATTCTCCAGGGATGGGCCGAGGCCTTGCCTCATGTCGGCATGGTGATCGGCGTGATGGTGTTGTTCGATGCGCTCTGTCTGTATGGTGGTGCGCGGGCCTTCCGGCGGGCGATCGGGTGAGCGCGGTTACGCACCGGGGATCTTCCATGTTCGTGAACGAAAGCCAAATCCGCGCCTTGATCCGGCTCCTTGGTGACGAGGATGAACGGATCGTCAAAACGATCAGCGGAAAACTAATTGATTTCGGGGACTGCGCGGTTCCACTGCTTCAGGAAGCGGAAATCGAACAGCCGGAGATGGCCGACCGCATTGTCACCGTCTTGGAAGAAATCCGTGGCGCGAGATTGGAGGAGGAGCTTCGCGATCTGATCGCCTTTCCCGATGACCAGATCGATCTGGAAACCGGCGCCTTCATCCTCGCGCGGTATGCCTATCCCACGCTGGATGTGCAGGCGTATCAGCGTCAACTGGATCGAATGGCGCAGGATGTCCGGGAACAGATCGGATCCCGGGTATCCAGCGAAGAGACGGTCAAGGCGCTCAACCGGTACCTGTTTACGGAAGCCGGATTCAAAGGAAACACCAAGAACTACTATGAGGTCGAAAACAGTTATCTGAATTGCGTGATCGATCGCCGGACCGGCATTCCGATCAGCCTCTCGACCGTCTATCTCCTGATCGGCAAGCGGTTGCAATTGCCGGTGCACGGGATCGGCATGCCCGGCCATTTCCTGGTGAAGTTCGATTCGGACAGGTACAAGATTTTTATCGATTGTTTCAACGGCGGCGCGCTGCTGACGGAGAAGAACTGTGCGCGCTTTCTGACCGAAGCCGGCTATGGCTTTGAAGATCGTTTCCTGCAGAAGAGCCCCACCCGGGCCATTCTGGCCCGCATGATCAAAAATCTCCTCGCTATCTACAATAAGCTCGACGAGCCGCTGAAACAGCACCGCTTGCCGCGGTTCGTGGAAATCCTGGGCTGTGAGCAACGCGAAGAAGGGTTGTAGCAGGAAGCTGAAAAAGGCCGCCAGCGTCGTTCTCGCCTCATTCAGATCCTCATCGTACCGCAAGGGTACGCCTCGCCCCAAGACACGGCCGGCTCACCGACTCGCCGGCGTCCACAAACGTGGCGCTCATTATGCTTCGCGCCGTGGACCTCGCTGCGGCCTTGCTGGGCGACCTTTTCGAGCATCCTGCGGGGCTAATTGTCTCCGGATGCTGTCTAAGACCGGCCTCCCCACCCTTTAAAATGCTGGGTTTTTCCCGTTCGGTTTTCTCCATCGTGCAGAGGATGTGTCTCGACTAGCTCCGCAGTCTGAGTAGGTCCCGCGCCATTCTGACTCGTCCGGGAAAGTAGCCTTTCGCCTGTGCGCGGACATCATACCGTTCGGCAATGGGATAAAAATGAGACAAGATCAGCTGGTTGACGCCTGCTTCCTGGGCCACGCGGCCGCATAGGCCCGCATGTAAATGTCCGGCGCCAGGCCGGTTCTCAGGAAACGAGCAGTCGAGCACGGCGAAATTAGCCTCATGGCAGAGCCGCACCAGGCTCTCGCAATATTGCGAATCCCCCGAATAGGCCACGGCATGGCCGTGATACTCCACCCGGTATCCTACACAATGCAGCTTGGGGGCGTGGGTGACGGTGGCGGGTGTGATGCGCGTCTCGCCGATCCGGAAGCTACGATCGGACACCTCGCGGATCGTGACGCGGAAAGGCGCGCGATCGAAACTCGGGAACGTCGTCATCATGGACTGCATCAAGGTGGCGGTGCCATGCGGACCGATGAGCGTCAGCGGCGGTCTGGTCCCGCCCTGGTATTTGCAGAAGATCACGGCATCAAAGAAGAACGGAATAAAGTCGGCGAAGTGGTCTGCATGGAAATGGGAAAACAGAATATGCGTGATGGTGTGGCGATCGACCCCGCTTTTAATCAGGTTGGAGAGTGTGCGCGGTCCGAAATCCAACAGGAAGGTTTGATCGGTTTGGATCAGGTACCCGGCTGCCGCGCGCGTGGGGTGAACATTGGTTCCCGACCCCAGCACCGTGAGGCGGATCATGCGACCGGTTTCTCCTGGAAACTCTGATGGAGACGCAGGAGCAGGGTGCGCAATTGATCGGCTTCAGCGGTGGAGAGCGCGCGTTGGAAGAAGGGGCGAAGGAACGCAATGTGGGCGGCAAAGGTCGTCTGGAAGAGCTTGTTGCCCTTGGCGGTCAGGCAGATACGGGTGCTTCGGCGATCATCAGCCACGGGCGTTCGGCGAATCAGTCCTTTGGCTTCCAGCCGATCCAATACGCCGGTGAGTGTACCCTTGGTCACCAAGGTTGCCGTCGAGAGTTCAGCGCAGGTCAGTCCCTTCGTGTCACCGAGCGTCGCGATTACGTCGAATTGGGATGGAGTGAGCCGAAGCGAACGCACATGGCGGCTGTCCGTGCGCCAAAATGCGAGATAGGTCTCGACCAGGGGACGGAGCACTTTGAGGTGAGGATCGTCTTTCAGGTCAGGGAGGTCCATCGCGGGCGAGACTAGTCATCCGCGAGGGTAGCTGTCAAGAGTCGTTCGCAGGCCTTGCGTTGACGCCGCAAGGAGCGCCCCCCTATCATGTCGCCTGCCATGCCTCGTCACTCACAATCAGGCCAAGCCAATCTGACGGCCGTCTTTCTCCTGCTGGGCCTTGTTGTGTCCGGAGTCTGGGTGTGGAAGCGCCTCTCGCCGGATATGCAGGATCTGATCATCGATCAAGCCATTCCTCTCGCCGCGCTGGCCCTCGTGGTGGTGGCGGTGGTGTGGGGGCTGGCCGGAAAAATTCGCACGCGCCGCAAGCGAAATCAGCAGCGTGCCAGGCTGATCACGTTGTTCGAGAGCCAGACCTCCGCCGACAAGCGACTGCAGCTGGCGTTTGCGGTGATCGAACTGAACGAATACCAGCGCGCGGGCTTAGAGGCGGTGGCTCCGCGCTTTCAGGAGTTATTTCTCACGACGCTCAAGCGCGCGCTGGGTGACAAGCAGCATCAGGTGCGAGGCATGGCGGCCAGCCACTTAGGCGTGATCGGTGATGAGACGGTCGTGTCCCATCTTCTGGCGGCGTTGGAAGACGACCATGCCTATGTGCGTTCCAGTGCGGCGTTGGGCCTCGGTCGTTTGCGCGCCGCTGCCGCTAAAGACAAGCTGGCCTATGTCAGTAAGGAAGATTGGGATCAAACCGTGCGGAGCCGGGCGCGTGAAGCGTTGGAGCGCATTCGTTAAGGCTGAAGCAGGAGGACAGGCACGGGCAGTCGATGTTCAGGCTGCCCATTCAAGCAGCACAACTTCGGGTGTGCAATTCAGTCGCATGGGCAGGACCGACCATCCGATGCCGCGATTGACATACAGCCGGTGGCCGCCCTTCTCATACATGCCGGTGGTTCGTCCATGGCAACCGGGCGGCAGCCAGAAGGTCGGGATGCCGGGAATGCGCCATTGGCCGGCATGGCTGTGGCCGCAGAGCGTCAGATCGGTGTGGTGAGCGGACGTCAGTTGATCCAGAATGTTCGGTGCGTGAGCCAGCACCAGGATGAAGCGTCCCGGCTGCGGAGAAGGCATGCAGCGAAGGTCCGCGCGATGGAGTGACGGGTCGTCTAACCCGACAATCGCCAGTTCGCCAGCGGGGACTCCAATGAATGTGACCTGATTGAGCAGCAGCGTGACTTTGCGGCGGTCGAATTGCTCGGCAAACTCATCGACACGGATGCCGCTGTAGTGATCGTGGTTTCCGAGGGTGACGTAGACGGGGGCCAATCGGCGTAGTTCGGTGAGAAAGCGCAACAGATGGGGAAGTCCATCCCGGACGTTTACTAAATCGCCGGTGATGAAGATCCAATCCGGCTTCAGATCCGCCACCGCCCGAATCAGGGCGCGATGCCGCGGGCGGTAGCGATCCAGATGCAGATCGCTCACATGCACCGCGCGTCGTCCGGCCAGGGGCGCATGGGTGAGCGGAAGCCGGGTCACAACGGTTGCCGATAAACCGATCTCCACGCCAGGCATCAGATTGAACAGATGGTGAAAGGGGCGACTGAGCCAATGGCCGATCCAGACGCGCGTCAGCTCCTGCCACCGCATCAAGGTGGAGATCATTCCATCACTCGATTCAAGTGAGCCTTGTCTGCGGTGGTGACACGGTAACCCTGGTCGTAGAGTTTGCCCATACCGGTCATGAGCGCTTCCATGCCCCGGGCTTCGTGGAGGGAATCGAACTGTGAGGTCAGCGAACGCAGATGGGCATCCGCTCCCAGAGACGGTTCAGCGGCGAGGTTCAACGCCACGAGAATGTCGTGCAATTCCCGGGCGCTATAGATCGAATTATCGTCGCCGTCTCCGACCAGGGCGAATTCGTAAAACGTCAGGCTGAGAGAAAGCAGCGCCTGGGTGCGTTGAAAATCTGTTCGAACCCCATCGAGTCCGTCGGGATACCGATTGCGGCAGTCGGCCCCCTCCGTCTCTGACTCGGCGGCAGCCAGGGCGGAAGATTCGGGCATGACCCAGGCGATGTTCTGTACGGCGGGCGGGGCCGGCTTCTGCCGTTGCTGTTTGTAGAACCAGTTCATACATTGGCTGGCAATCGCAAAGGCCTGCTTGTCGGTGTCGGCCTGGCGTTTGATGTGCTGAGTCAGTTGTGCGAAGACATCGATTCCGTTCAACCGGGTCGCGGCAAGAGCGGAAGGGGCGAAGCCGGCGGCGATGGCACAGAAGAAGAGGATCCAGCCAATACAGCGCGCATGAGTAGAGGGTGTTCGCATTGGAGCGGGGTCCAGCAGAATAGTGCTTATCTTAAACCGTCTTACACGAGTATAACACGGGTGATCGCTCCCCCACCCAAATGACTGCAATTGTAATTGTTCAAGAACGAGAAGGACTCCCATGCCGACTCCCTCCTGGCTCGATGATACCGTGCCCTATTTGACTGCCTCTGTTCCTGCCCTCGGCGGCCGTATCCGCAGTACGCCGGAGGATTTTTGCGTGGAGGAGCGTCCCCTGTATCTCCCCTGCGGAGAGGGCGAGCATTTGTACATCAAGATCACCAAGCGCGGGTTGTCGACTCCCGATCTGGTGCTGCGGCTCTCGTCCCAACTCCATGTGAAAGCGCAGTCCATCGGTGTGGCCGGGCTGAAGGATGCACAGGCCGTGACCACGCAAATGCTCTCGTTGCAAGGGGTGAAGGCCGAGACGGTTGCCGCACTACCTACGGACGAGCGGCTGCTCACGCTGGAGGTTCTGGGACGCCACCGCAATCGACTGCGCAAGGGGCATCATGCGGGTAATCATTTTCGATTGGTGGTACGGGATGTTCGCGAAGGGAGCGAGGAATCGTTGCGGCAGTTGTTCGAAGAACTGGGACTGCGCGGTGTGCCGAACTACTTCGGCCCGCAACGGCAAGGGCGATCGGGGACGAATTTTCAGTTGGGGGCCGAGCTGCTGCAGGACGCGGCGCGCCGCAACAAGATGCCGCGATCCAAGCGCATCTGGTTCATGAATGCGTATCAGTCCTATGTGTTCAACCAGATTGTCGCCAAGCGGATCGAGAGCATCGACCGGGTGTTTCTGGGCGATTGGGCCATGAAGTCGGAGAACGGCGCCTGTTTCCCGGTGGAGGAACCGGAGGTCGAGCAGCCTCGGGCGGATCGATTCGAGATCAGCCCGACGGGACCGCTTTTCGGTTCGCGCGCGCCCTGGGCGACGGGTGTGCCCGGAGAGATAGAACGGGCCGTGATCGCCGGTTTGGGAACCACCCCGGAACTTTTGTCGAAAGCCGGGGCCGATTGCGGGTTTCGCGGCGAGCGGCGGGCGTTGCGCGTGCGTCTGAATGATCTGGTCTGGTCGCTGGAGGGGTCGGTGCTGACCCTCTCCTTCTGGCTTCCCCCCGGTTCCTATGCCACGAGCGTGCTACGAGAGATCGTGAAGACGAACGCATAACGCGGGCCATCCTTCCTGACTAATGGTAGAATCATGATACGCAGAGATCACTCAGGGGCGATGCCGCTACCACTGTGGACGGGCGTTCAGGAGATCCGTCATGACTGCACTGCAGGAAACGGTCTTTCTCCAAGGCCACATTATCGATTCGTTGATCCTGGCCAAGGTGCTGGACACGATCCTGATGATGGGCGGCACCTTTGATCTGCAGGATGTGACCATTGGGGCGACGAGAGACGCGCCGTCGCAGGCGCGGATTGTCGTGCGCGCCCCTTCCAGCCGGCTGTTGGCCGAGATTCTCCAAGCCATTCAACCGCATGGCGCCGCCGTCGAGCGGGACTCCGATTGCCGGTTCGAGCCGGCTTCGGCGGCCGGCATATTCCCGGATCAGTTCTATGCCACGACGCATTTGCCGACCCAGATCCGCCTCGACGGAGACTGGGTGGAAGTGGAAGGCATGGAGATGGATCTCGGCATTTGTGTCGACCCGGCAAAGGCTCGTGCCAGAACGCTGCCCATGGGATCGGTGAAACCTGGGGACTTGATCGTGACGGGGAGAGAAGGTATCCGGGTGACGCCGCTGGCCCGTCCTCGGGAGCGGGATGTGTTCGGGTTCATGGAGTCTGTGGTGTCCTCCGAGCGGCCGCATCAGCCGGTCATCGCCGATATCGCGCAGCGCATGCTGAAATTGCGCGTCGGGTATCGACAGGGACAGCCAGACACCAAGGTGCTGCTGGCAGGCGGGCCGGCGATTGTCCATGCCGGGGGCCGGGAAGCGCTGACTTGGTTGATCGAAGCCGGCTTTATCCACGTCTTGTTCTGCGGCAATGCGCTGGCCGCGCACGATATGGAAGCCGCATTGTACGGGACGTCTCTCGGGTATGGCTTGACCGCTGGTCGTTCCGTTCCACATGGGCATGAGCATCATCTGCGGACGATCAACCGCATTCGCGCGATCGGCAGCATTCACGAAGCCGTGCGTTCCGGGGTCATTACTGAAGGCATCATGGCGGCCTGTGTACGCCACGACGTCAGGATGGTGATGGCCGGTACCATTCGTGACGACGGCCCCTTGCCCGGCGTGGTGACCGATTCCATGCAGGCCCAGGAGGCGATGCGCGCTGAAGTTCAGGGCGTCGGCCTTGCGCTGTTGGTAGCCTCCACATTGCACGCGATCGCGACCGGCAATTTATTACCCGCCTCAGTTCCCACCGTGTGCGTCGATGTCAACCCTTCCGTGCCCACAAAACTCGCGGACCGCGGCAGTTTTCAGGCGGTCGGCCTCGTGATGGATGCCGCCTCCTTCCTCAAAGAGCTGGCGCGTGAACTGGGGTGGCGTCTATGAGTCGGCTGCTGGTCTGTCCTCCCGACCATTTCCAGATCGATTACGAAATCAATCCCTGGATGCGGCGTGAGAATGCGGTGCTTCCCTCGCATGCGGTGAATCAATGGCAGACGCTGATGCACGTGCTGGAGCAAGACGTGGGAGTGGGCCTTGAGCGAATGCTGTCGGTTCCCGGCCTGCCGGACCTCGTCTTTACGGCCAATGCCGGGGTAGTTGCGGGTCGTCGCGTTGTGATCAGCCGGTTTCGTTATCCCGAACGCCGGCGTGAAGAGGTGTACTTCGCGCAATGGTTTCGCGAGCACGGGTATGAAGTACTGACACTCGAAAAGTCGCTCTATTTTGAAGGAGCCGGCGACCTCCTGGGATTTCCGGACACATGGTTCGGTGGATATCGCCAGCGATCGGATATCCGGTCGTTTCCGAAGCTCAGCGAAATTTTCCAGCGTGAAATCATTCCCCTCGAACTCATCGATGGCCGCTTCTATCACCTGGATACCTGTTTCTGTCCGCTCAGCGGCGGAGAGCTGTTGTACTTCCCTTCCGCCTTCGATGCCTATGGCCTGGCCGCGATCGCACAACGGATTCCTGAGGAACAGCGGCTTACCGTGCCTGAAGACGAGGCGATTCGATTTGCCTGTAATGCCGTCTGCGTGGGCAAACACATCGTGATCCCGGCCGGATGCCCGCAAACCACGCGCGTCCTTCAGGACCGTGGGTATCGCACCCATGATGTGGAGTTGGGTGAGTTCATGAAATCAGGCGGCGCTGCCAAATGCCTGACCCTCGCGCTGGACTAACAGAACCTTCCCCTGCCTGAGTGCCGTCCCGTTACCCCTTCGACCGGAAAAGAAACGACAGGTAGAGCCCGGCAATGGCGGCCGTGGTGAGTTCGATCGTGAGCAACAAGCGGCTGACGATGGCGTCGGGTTGCGGCGGCGAAAGGATGAAGTGAAAGCCGAGAAAGGCTGCCGGTTGCGAGGGTGGCGTTTCCCAGGGCGGCATGATGACAGACACGATCAACACCGTGACCATGCCATAGAGAATCTGTAGATTGAGCTGGTCTCTGACTGGCCTCGAAACTTGCGGTGTCGCCGTTTGTTCGGTGTCGCCAGCTACGCCGGCCCCGCAGTAGGTGCAGTAGCGATTGATTTCGGGCAGGGCGCGTCCGCAGGCTGGACAAGGCTTCATGGCTTTGGCTCCTCGTGGACCTGCAGCCTACCGTGTGGTCGAACGGATTTCCAGTGCGGATGCGGATGTGCCGGATGCGTTCGTTGACACCCTTCCAAACCCCTTCCTATAATCCGCGTCCATGACGCGATCATCGAGTCAACGTGTAGCGGTCATCGGCGCAGGCGCCTGGGGAACCGCATTGGCCCGGCATTTGGCCGAGAAACAGATCTCGGTGTGTGTGTGGGCGCATGAACCGGAAGTCGTGCAGGCCATCGAGCAACGACGTGAAAATGCCGTGTTTTTGCCGGGAGTGCGATTACCGGCCACCTTAACCGCCACGAACCACTTGCCCGACGCCTTGAGCGGAGCTGATTGTGTCATCTTCGCGGTGCCCTCGCACGTCGCGCGACTGGTCCTGAGCCGGATTGTCCCCCTCCTGCCACACTCGGTACCATTCGTCAGCGCGACCAAAGGCATCGAAGAAACCACGCTCGAATTGATGACGCAGGTGATGCAGGACGTCTTGCCTGCGCAGCTGAGAAATTCACTGATGGTCCTGTCTGGTCCCAGTTTCGCCAGTGAAGTCAGCCAAGGGAAACCGACCGCGCTCTGCCTCGCCGGCCAGGATGCCGGAGCCGTCAAAGCCATCCAGGCGCTCTTCATGACGCCGACCTTTCGCGTCTACGCCGATGACGACCTGATCGGGGTTCAGCTCGGCGGGGCGCTAAAAAATGTGATGGCCCTCGCTGCGGGGGTGGTGGATGGGCTGGAACTCGGCCATAACGCTCGCGCCGCCTTGATCACGCGCGGGCTGGCCGAAATGATTCGACTTGGTATGGCGATGGGCGCAGACCCGCGGACGTTTTACGGATTGTCCGGGGTGGGAGATCTGATCCTGACCTGTACCGGCCCGTTGAGTCGTAACCATTCGGTCGGGGTACGGTTAGGAAAGGGTGAACGGTTGGAAGGAATTTTGGCCAGCATGCAGGCCGTCGCCGAGGGCGTACGGACGGCCAAGGCGGCTTTGGGGTTGGCACAACGGTGCGGGGTGGATATGCCGATCGTGCAGGAGGTCAATGCCGTTCTCTTCGCCGACAAACCCTGCCGCCAGGCAGTTGGTGACTTAATGGAACGTGAAGCGAAGGAAGAGAAGGCCCCGTCATGAATCAAGATCAGTTGCGGACATTGCTCCTGGAGGTTCAGCAAGGTGCCGTGGCAGTACCGGATGCGCTGCACCGGTTACGCACGCTGCCGTATGAAAACTTAGGATTTGCCTCGCTCGATCACCACCGCGCCTTGCGACAGGGTTTCCCGGAAGTCATTTTTTGTGAAGGAAAAACCGTGTCGCAGGTGGTGGCCATCGCCAAGACCCTGTTGCTGAAGAATAATTTGTTGTTGGCGACACGGGTGGACCCCGCGGTCGCGCGCGCATTGTTGCGAGTGAGCAAGCGGGCGACCTATCACGAGGCGGCTCGGGTGGTGGCCATTGTGCCGCCGAAGTTGGTGCGTCGAGGGTCCGTGTTGATCGTCACGGCCGGAACGGCCGATATTCCGGTTGCCGAAGAAGCGCGCGTGACGGCCGATATCATGGGCAGTAAGACTGACACCTTGTACGATGTGGGCGTGGCGGGATTGCATCGATTGCTCGGTCAACAAGACCGGTTACATGACGCGCGGGCGATCATTGTGGCGGCCGGGATGGATGGTGTGCTTCCGAGCGTCGTCGGGGGATTAGTCCGGCAACCGGTGATTGCGGTGCCAACGAGTCGTGGATATGGAGCACATTTCGGCGGCTTGGCCGCGTTGTTGACGATGCTGAATTCCTGCGCGGCGGGGGTTGGCGTGATGAATATCGACAACGGGTTCGGCGCCGGCTGCCTGGCTCACCGCATCAATATGGTAAGTGGGATGGATGGTGAGGAGCCTGCAGGTAAGAAAAATTGAGCCAGGGGTGATCGCCGTTCACTCAACAGCGCCAAAGGCCCATAGCGATGCTTGGGCAAACAAACTGATGCGTGAGTGTGGGAAGATATTCAGACCGCTTGCAGGATCGTCAAAAAGGCCGTCGAACGCGGCCGCAGCGAGCGAGGGGGCGAGGCGTACCCTTGTGGTACGTTGAGGCCCAGAGCGACGCGAGAACAAAGCTGGCGGCCTTTTTCACGATCCTGCTAGGGTTTGTAGGGTTTGACCACAATCTTGCCGCGTTTAGGCCACGAAAGCATTTGGGTGCGCTGGCCCTTCTCTCCGTTACTTAACAGCTTGACCCGCACTTCGTACTCATACGATCCAACAGGAATCTGCTGCTTGTTGTGATCCAGTCCGTCCCATTCGAGGTCGACCTGCACATGTTTTTGCGGCGTATCGCCATTGGCGCTGGGAGTCGTTTGGACATGTTCATTCACCGGTTGTCGGATCGACAGGAAGCGCAGCGAGGTCATGGAGGTGGAGGTGACGAGGGCGGACACCTCGAGCATAAGGTGTTCATCGACTTCTTTCGGCAACTGCACGGTGGCGATGAAGTGAAACGGCCCATCTTGCGGCCGATAGGGCATCGGTGCAGCATGCAGCGAGAGAATTTTGAGATCCGGCTCGGGGCGCGGGACGCTGCTTTTGCCCTTGGTTTTGGCGAGCAGCACACCGGGCTCCCCCAGTACCCAGATGCCGCTGAGCAGAATCAGCAGGCCGAGGGTCATTCCTCTCGATGCGCGTTTGATGCTGATCCGGGGAGCTGGTTGTGAATTGGTCATGGGTGTCGGTATCGCAGGTGGTGGGTGGTCGACGATGGAGTGCGTCTCTTGATTGGGGATAACACAGCATGGCAGGGCTGTCAACGAACGAGCGGAATGATTGCTGTCTGGGTGCGGCTCCGGTAAGATGCCGCTCGTTTGCGCGAACGAGTTAATCGTAGGAGTGACGTGGCGAGGTATCTGCATTTCGATTGTTTCTCCGGCATCAGCGGCGACATGACATTGGGTGCGTTGGTCGATGCAGGGTTGCCGTTCAAAGATCTCGTGCGTGGCCTCGCCTCGCTGAAGATCGATGGCTATCGGCTGGCGCGCAAGCGGGTTGAGCGCGGGGCCATCACGGCGACCAAGGTCGATGTGCTGATCGAGAAAGGTTTTCGCGCGCCCTTAACCCTGGCGAAAATTTCCAGAATTCTGGCAAAAAGCGGTTTGCCCCCGGCGGTCAGGGAACGGAGTCAGGCGGTGTTCGATGTGCTGGCCGATGCCGAAGGGAAGGCCCATGGAGTCGAGCCGTCGCATGTGCATTTCCATGAAGTGGGCGTGATTGATTCGTTTGTCGATGTCGTCGGCGGGATTCTGGGCCTGCACCTCCTCGACATTCACCGTGTAACGGCCTCCGCCATCAATGTCGGATCAGGCATGCTGCAGTCGGCGCATGGCGCGCTGCCCGTGCCGGGCCCCGCCGTGGCGGCGTTAGCGGTCGGCGTGCCGATTTATGCCAAGGGGCCTGAACGGGAACTGACGACGCCGACCGGGATGGCGTTGCTCAAAACCGTGGCCACCGAATTCGGCCGCCTGCCTTTCCTGCAGATGCGTCAAGTAGGATATGGGGCGGGGACTGCCGATCCTCCGCAGTGGGCGAATGTGTTGCGAGTGTTCATTGGCGAAGAGGCGTCGGGGAACGGGGTGGAGGAAACCATCGTTGAGCTGGAGACGAATCTCGACGATGTGAACCCGCAAGTGTACGACACGGTGTTCGACCGGCTGTTTGCCGCCGGGGCTGTGGATGCGACCTTGGCGCCGGTGATTATGAAGAAGGGCCGGCTGGGAAATGTCCTGTCCGTCCTTGCGCCGCGGGAACAAACAGAAGCGGTTCTGGCTGTCCTGTTTGCCGAGACGACGGCGCTCGGTGTGCGGACCCGCGAGGTGCAGCGGCGTGTCTTGCCGCGCCGGTTCGCTTCGGTGCAGGTCAACGGGCAGGATGTGCGCATCAAACTCGCCGATATCCGGCCGGGCCAGAGCAAAGCCGCTCCGGAATATGACGATTGTAAACGCGTCGCCGAAATGAGTGGTCGTCCCGTCAAAGACATTCTCGACGAAGCTATGATGATGTATCGGCAGAAGCAAGGCGCCGGCCCCAGAAGAAAAGGGCGCATGTGATTCACGAACTCGTGCCTGTTCACTCCTTCCTCTCTCCCCTTGCCCCGTGGAGGCGCCGGTGACGGTTCTCCTCTACGTGGGCATGTTCGTGGCGTCGGTCGTTATCACCCTGGCGGGGTGCCATCTCTTCACGAACGGCATTGAGTGGCTCGGAAAACGCCTGCATATTTCCGAAGGCGCTGTCGGCAGTGTGTTTGCTGCCGTCGGGACGACGCTCCCTGAAACATCGATTCCGATTATTGCCATTTTTTTCGGGGCTGGCCGCGAACAGATGGAAGTCGGTCTGGGCGCGATTCTTGGGGCGCCGTTTATGCTGAGTACCCTAGTGCTGCCGATTCTGGCGCTGCTGCTGGTGCTCTACGCAAAGCTCGGGAAGCGGACGGCGACGTTCAAACTCAATTACCGCGAGGTTCGCGTCGACATCACCTTCTTTCTGATCAGTTACGTGCTGGCCTTGGTCTGCGCCGTGACTCCCTCGCGGGTCTTGCATATCGGGGTGGCGGTTGTCCTATTGGCCATGTACGTCTATTACATGAAGCTCAAGTTTTCTGCCGAAGACGAAGAGAGTGAGGGGGGAGACGAACTGGAACCGCTGCTCTTCGCTCGCCGGTCCACGAAGCCGTCCTATCTGCTGATCGGAGCGCAAGGCATCGTCGGGTTGCTGGGACTGGTTGGGGGAGCCCACCTCTTTGTCACGGCGGCCAACTCCATTTCTGCCGAACTGCAGGTCTCGCCGCTCATCCTCGCGTTGTTGATCGCTCCGTTGGCGACGGAATTGCCCGAGATGTCCAATAGCTTTTTGTGGTTATACCGGAAAAAGGATCGGCTGGCGGTGGGCAATGTGACCGGGGCGATGGTGTTTCAGGGATCGATCCCGGTCTCTGTCGGGTTATTGGGAACCGAATGGACCTTGGGCACAACGGCGCTGGCGACGATGGTCCTCGCGGTCATTGCCATGAGCCTGAGCCTCTTGCAGGCCGTCTGGTCCGGGCATTGGCGGCCCTGGTTGCTCAGCGGCAGCGCGCTGCTGTACCTTGGGTACACGTTATTTTTGTATGCGCATGGCTCGTAAATCCGCACAACGATCAGTCCGTCCTGTCTTGGGTCTCACCATGGGTGACCCCGCCGGTATCGGTCCGGAGGTCATCGCCAAGGCCTTGGCCGACAAGGCGCTGACACGGCTCTGTCAGCCGGTGGTTATCGGCTCGCGACCGGTCATGGAACGCACGATCAAGTGGCTGGATTTGCCATTGGATGTGATGACGTTTGATCCGGCGAGTGGAGCACGATTGAAGCCGGGGCAGGTCGCTGTTGCGGATCCGCTGGAGACTGCGCTGCCGAAATTTCGCATGGGCGTGGCGTCGGCGGTGACCGGGGCGGCGTCCATCGCCTTTATCAAAGAAGCCGTCGAATTGGCGCAGGCGGGGAGCGTAGGTGGAATCGTCACGGCGCCCATCAATAAAGAAGCGATGAACATGGCGGGCTTTCACTACCCGGGCCACACCGAACTGTTGGCGGATCTGACCAAGACGAAAGAGTTCGGGATGATGATCGTGGGCGGGCCATTGAAGATCATGTTTACGACGACCCATGTCGCGATCCATGCCTTGTCTCCGCTCTTGACCACGCAGCGCATCGCCAAAGCGATTCGTCTTGCCCATCTTGGCCTGACGAAGTATTTCGGCATCGCGCGCCCGAAGATCGGCGTTGCGGCGTTGAATCCCCATGCGGGTGAACACGGGTTGTTCGGCAATGAGGAACAAACCAGCATTGCGCCGGCCATCAAGTTGGCCCGGGCGGCCGGGATCAAAGCCAGCGATCCACTGCCCGCCGATACCCTGTTCGGCAAAGCGGCCCGTGGCGATTATGATGGCGTCGTGGCGATGTACCATGATCAAGGATTGATTCCGCTCAAGTTGGTGGCTTTCGGCACCTGCGTGAATTTGACGGTGGGTCTGCCGATTATCCGCACCTCGGTCGACCATGGAACGGCGTACGACATTGCAGGCAAAGGGGTTGCCGAGCATGGAAGTCTGCTGGAGGCGGTGAAGGTGGCGGCTCGTTTGGCCACATCCTGGTCACCTGTTCACTCATCGTCACGATAGGAAAGAGGCCGTATCTCCATGTCAGACGCAGGTTCTTCCGTAGCCACCATGATTGACCAACAGGTGAAGGAGTTGGACGGAATCGAGAAGCGGACCATCCAGGACTTCAATACTACCCTGGGCACCGAACGTGTGGGCCAGTGGAAAATTCGCACGATAGCGTTGCTTCAGCAGCATGCCGGACAGGCCGAGGCGGATGGCCTGTCCCGGAAGAGTCCCGGGATGTCGTTCACCAACGATCTCATTGAAGAGTTCAGCGACGAGGTCGAATGTTACCGGTCCTATCTCGTGACATTGGCCAAACGCCTGCGAGCTGCGGTGCCTCCCAACGCCGGATAGAAAGCCGCGTCAAACCATGGCTGCTTCCTTTCCCCCCGCTCTGAAACGGCTTGGTCAGAATTTTCTCATCGATCCGAACATTATCCGCAAGATCGTGTCCCTGGCAGCGCTTCGTCCCGACGACACGGTGCTGGAAATCGGACCCGGGCGTGGCGCCCTGACGGCGGGGTTGTGTGCCGAAGCCGGACGCGTCATCGCGGTCGAGATCGATCCGCAACTGCAGCCCCAATTGCAGGAGACGCTCAGCCATTGCCGCAATTTCGATCTTCGGATCGGCGATGCGCTGGAGTTTCCTTTCAACAGTTTGCCGCCGCGGACGGTGGTCGTCTCCAACCTCCCGTATTATGTGTCCACGCCGATCCTGTTTGCCTTACTCGATGCCCGTGCCCATCTCGATCGTCTGGTGCTCATGCTGCAAACAGAAGTCGCGCTCAGATTGGCTGCCAAACCGAACAGCGAGGATTACGGAGTGCTGTCAGTCCTGACGCAAGAGGCGGCAGAGGTGGAGGTGGCGTTTCGCGTGTCGGCGAACTGTTTCCGCCCCCGTCCAACCGTTGGATCGGCGGTCGTCCATCTGAAACTTAAGACTCATGAGGGCATCAAGCCGAAACAATATGAGCGGTTCCGGCAATTGGTGCGGGCCGCCTTTGCTCATCGGCGGAAGACGCTGGTGAATTCACTGCGTGACGAGGGGTATCCGGCTGAGCGGATTGCCCGGGCAATGCAAACTGTCGGAGTTCCGTCGCAGGCTCGCGCGGAGACCCTGACCCTCGATGACTATCGCGCCCTCGCGACGGCGTTCGGCGGCGACGAGTCGGCTTGATCATGACCTTCCCACGGGGCAGAAGGGGTGGCATGACGGCGTTGCGCAACATTACCGCTTTGTTTGAAAAGGCATTTTCCCTGTGCTACGATCCGCCGCATGGGTGTAACCACCACGGCAAAGCGCGGTGACGCCCGCTCAGCCCCTTCCCGTTCCTCTCATGTGAAGCGCGAAGTGATCGGGGTTCTCCTGATCGCAGTCGGTCTCTTGATCCTGCTCAGTCTGGTGTCGTTTGTTCCCGGCGACGCCAAATCGATTGCGGCATCCGGAGCAGCCGGCAATCAGCCCAAAAACATGATCGGGTCGGTCGGAGCGCTGTCGGCGGCCGCTTGTTTCTTCATGGTCGGTGGTGCCGCCTACCTCTTTCCGATTCTACTCGGGCTTCTCGGTGCGCGCTGTTTCACCCCTATCCCTCTCACGATGCGACTCAGGAATGCGGGCAGCGGACTGGCTGCGATGGTATTTTTGAGCGCGCTCTTGCACCTCGAAGTGACGGCGGTCCCTACGATTTCCAGCGGATGGGTCAATCGCGGCTTAGCCGGCGGCATCATCGGCCAGGTGTTGGCCGACGGCGTGCGCAGTTATTTCGCCACGACCGGCGCGCATATTGTGGTGCTCACCGGGTTGATGGTGGCCCTGCTGTTTACGGTGCCTTTGTCGTTGACGGCATTGCTGCAGCGGGTTCCGGACTGGTGGATCGCTGCCCGCGAGCGTATGACGCAGCTCGTGCCGGAGTGGCCGGTGAAGCAGGATGAGCCGATGGCTCAGCCGAAGCGGGCTCGTGTGAAAGTCGCCCGCCCGGCACGCGAGATAGACGAGCCGGAACTCGACCGTGAAGTGCAGGTGGTGGCGGAGGCCGTTGAGCAAATCGCAGTCCCCATGATTCCTCCCAAGATCCAGCCGCCGATGAAAGTTGAAAAGCGTGCTACGTCTGAAGACGAACCGGCTGCCGCGGTGGCGACGAGTCCATCCGTGTCCGATGGATATGTGTTGCCGGATCCGCAAGAGTTATTGAGCGATCCATCCGGTCCTATCGCCCGCCTCAGCGACGATGAACTGAAGCTGCAGTCGGAAATTCTGACCAAGGCTCTGAAGAGTTTTGCGATTGAAGGGCGCGTGACGGAAGTGCGGCCGGGTCCGGTCGTCACCATGTATGAATTCGAGCCGGCGCCCGGCACCAAGGTCGCGCGCATCGTGAACCTGGCCGATGACTTGGCTCTTGCGCTGAAGGCGATCAGTCTGCGCATCGTGGCCCCCTTGCCGGGTAAATCCGTCGTCGGCATCGAAGTGCCGAATCCGCATCGGGAAATGGTGTCGATGAAGGAGGTCGTCACCAGTGAGGCCTTTTCACGTTCACGCTCGAAATTGAGTCTGGCCCTCGGGAAGGATATTTTCGGCGGCGCGGTCTGTGCCGATCTGCAAACCATGCCGCATCTGCTGGTTGCGGGGGCCACCGGCGCCGGCAAGAGCGTCGGCCTCAATACGATGCTGCTCAGTATCCTGTTCAGCGCGCGGCCGGATGAAGTGAAATTGCTCCTCATCGATCCTAAAATGCTGGAGTTTCAAAGTTACGACGGGATTCCACACCTGCTTCGTCCCGTGATCACCGATCCCAAGTCCGCGGCGCGCGGGCTTGGCTGGGTAGTGCAGGAAATGGAACGGCGGTACAAGCTGCTGGCCGAAGCCGGAGTGCGCAGCATCGATGCGTACAATCGGCGTATTTCTGAAGTGCAGGGCGCGGTGTCGGATGTCTGGCAATCCGGGAAAGCCGAGCAGGTCGAACTGACGTTTCTGTCCGAGGAGGAACGGCTTTCGAAAGGCGAAGATGCGGAACCGGCCGGGGAGAACGGGCCGACTGATTCGGTCAAGCCGAGCCCGCCGGAACCGCTCCCGTACATCATGGTGATGATCGATGAGTTGGCCGATCTCATGATGGTGGCTCCGAAGGATGTCGAGGACAAGATCGCCCGGCTGGCCCAGATGGCACGCGCCTCCGGTATTCATTTGGTACTCGCGACGCAACGGCCGTCGGTGGATGTGTTGACCGGCCTCATTAAGGCGAACTTTCCGGCCCGGATCGCGTTTCAGGTGTCATCCAAAACCGACTCCCGCACGATTCTCGACGCCAACGGGGCGGAGGCGCTGCTGGGCCGCGGTGACATGTTGTATCTCGCGTCGGGGACCGGGAAATTGATGCGCATCCATGGATCGTTTGTGTCGGATGACGATGTGCGGCGGGTGGTCGAGTTTGTGAAGAAGCAGGCCTTGCCCTCGTATTGCCGCGAACTGCAATCGCTCAAGATCGAAGAGGCGGAAGAGGAGCAGGCGAAAGACGAAGTATATGAACAGGCGAAGGACCTGGTCCTCTCGACGGGCCAGGCGTCTGCCTCGTTGATCCAGCGCCGCTTGCGAGTGGGGTATCCCCGGGCGGCGCGCATGATCGAACAGATGGAGGCGGAGGGCGTCGTCGGCGCGGCCGGTCGTGATGGACGTCGGGAAGTGCTGGGTCGTCGCGGCCCGGTCGGTGGAGATGAGGCATGATGCGGATATGGTTCGCCCTTGTGTGGCTGCTCGTGACGGGAATGCCGGCCCTTGCGCAACCGGTCAAACCGGATGAGCCGGCGGTCGACCTCCAGGCGCTGCACGAAGTGCAGGAGGTGGTGAAGAACATTCAGTTGCGGTATGAAAAGACCAAGGATTTGCAGGCGTCATTCACGCAGAAAACCAGGATCGAAGGATTCTCGACGCCGGTGATTTCAACCGGCCACTTTTACATCAAGAAGCCTGGCAAATTGCGGTGGGATTATATCGAACCGGCCACGGAAGAAATCTACGTCAACAAAGACGATGTGAAGATGTATGTGCCGGAGCATAAGCAGGTCCTGGTGGGCAAGCTCACGTATATGGCCGCCTCACAGGCGCCGCTGCAACTCTTGCAGGGTGTCGCCAAGCTGGATGAGGAATTCGATATCCAACCGATGCCGAACAAGGAGCGGGGAGCCGGAGGTATTCTCCTGGTCTCGCTGACCCCAAAACAGGGACGGGCCGAACCGGAGCGGGCGATTCAGAAAATCGTGATCGAGGTGCAGCCCAAAACCTACTTCCTCAAAACCATCGCGCTGCATGAGGTGAGCGGGAATGTCGCCACGTTTGAGTTTTCAGAACTGAAGCCGAACAGCGGATTGAAGGACGACCTATTTGATTTCAAGGCCCCGGGCGATGTAGAAATCGTACGGGCGCCGGTGTTGAGCCGACCTTAGCCCGCACTATTCACGAATGCCCCACGACGGCATTCATGAGTAATCCGAGCCAGCAGATGATGAAAACGACCCCCAGCTTCGTTCTCGCATCGCAGGGAACCTCAACGACCGCCAGAGTACGCCTCGATTCTCTGCTCGCTGGACGGCCGTGTTGACCATCCTGCGAGCGCACGAAGAGTGCTTTAGGAACTCAAGAAACAAACAACACGCACGGGTGAGCCGGACATCGTGAATCAAGATGTGGTGAGGGAAGTATGACGCAAGCTTGTGTGAGCGGCGTGACCGAAGCAGTGGATCGGGCTGTTGCGGCCCTGGATCTCGATCGCTTGGAACGGGAGTATTGGGCGCAGAACGAGTTTCTGTACATTCCGCAGTTTCTGCCGCGCGAGTTTGTCGAGGCCGAGCTGACCTCACAGGCGCAGGCGCTCAAATCCGGGCTGAACCGGAACTACATTCCCGGACATAAGAAGGGCGGCAGTGTCAGCTATTACACGGTGAGGGAGCAGGCACCGCAGTTCATGGACCTGTATCGCTCCGATGCCTTTCGAGCCATGCTCAACCGGTTGACCAAGGTCAATCTCCTGCTCTGCCCCGATAACGATCCGCATTCCTGCGCGTTGTATTACTACACGGAGGCCGGCGACCACATCGGATACCATTACGATACCTCCTACTATAAAGGCGCGCGATACACGATCCTGCTGGGATTGTTGGATCAGTCGAAGCAATGCCGCCTAGTGTGTGACCTGTTCAAAGATGTGCCGGGAAAGCAGCCGGTGCATATGGAATTGGCCACGGCGCCCGGAGATCTGGTGATCTTCAACGGCGACAAGCTCTGGCATGCCGTGACGCCGCTCGGCGCTCAAGAGGAGCGGATCGTGCTGACCCTAGAGTACGTAACCAATCCGGACATGGGCGCGTTTAAACGCCTCTATTCCAATCTGAAGGACTCGTTCGCGTACTTCGGATTACGATCCGTGTTTAAACGCGCCTATTCTTCTTCTCGTTCCCGCGCCTAAGCCTGCCGGCCTTGCCTCGTCGACGGCTTGTGCTCCCTTCCCCTTACTACGACAAGGCCGGAAAACGCAGCCTGAACGTGCTGCCTTGCCCCTCGGTACTGTCCACGGTAATCGTGCCTGCATGCCGGGTCACGATCTTATGCACGATGCTGAGACCCAGCCCCGTCCCCTTTCCCGGCGCCTTGGTCGTAAAGAACGGATCAAAAATACGCGGTCGCACAGCAGCAGGAATGCCCGGCCCGCTGTCTGAAATCGTCACCTCGATCCACGCACCGTCTTGAGCCGCGCCTAAGGTCAGGCTCCCGGTCCCGTTCATGGCTTGGGTGGCATTATTGATTAAGTTGACGAAGACCTGATCGATTTCGCTCTTGCGTGCGCGCAGAAACACGGGCCCGTCGAACCGCGTGACGACATCGACGTAGCCGAAATGGGGGCCGCGGCGCGCCATTTTGACCGCCTCCATCAGCCGCTCCGCCACATCGATTTCTGTTTCCCCATCACTGCCGGCGGAACGGGCATAGCCGGCGAAATCGCGCACCACATTGGAGATGTGGCGTGCGTAGCCCACGATGTCGGCAGCAAATTCCTGAATCATCGCCGGGTCTTTTTCCTCTTGAATCAGTTCGGCCATGCTGAGTATGGCCTGGGCCGGGTTGTTGATCTCGTGCGCCATTCCCGACACCATCGTGTCAAGACTGGTGAGTTTCTCCGATTGGATCAGTTGATCCTGGAGATGTTTGTCGTCAGTGACATCCCACAGCACCATGCCGATCTGATACTGGGCGGTGTCCGGCGTGGATACCGGGAAGAAGCGATACCGGTAGAGCCGTGAGGCGACTTGGCATTCGCGCTCGGGTGTCTGGTGTGGTGAGTCGGCATTGAGTCTCGCCCATTCCTTGACCAATCGTTGCGTCGCGGCGTCACTGAGCGCGAGGCATGCAGACAAAGGTCGGCCCACTAAGGATGCACCCGCCACGCCGAAGTAGTGATGCGCCAGGGTATTGGCATACTGGATCTGTAAATCACGGCCACAGAGCAAAATAGCGCCTGGCAGACTGGCCAGCACATTCTGTGTCATCCGATGGGTCGCGCGTAATGCAGCGCCGGCCTGCGCGCGGTCGATAAATTGTCCGATCTTCATGCCGCTATCAGTCAAGATGTGGATGAGTTGGCGATCAGGAGGGCGAGGCTTGTCGGCCAAGAGTTCCAGTACCCCATGGATCACACTGCCGGTCCGGATGGGGATGAGGCAGGCTCCGTGTATCCCGAGCCGGGCGGCCGTCGGGGCGCGCGTGAAGCGAGCATCCGTCAACGCGTCGGGAATCCACAGCGGGAGTTTCGTGCTCCAGACCAGACCAGGAAAATCCATTCCCGGAGGGAACTCGCTGTTCCGGCAGATCGCGGCGAACTCATCCCATCGGCACGATGGCCGGATCCACGTAGCCTCACAGGCCAGCCGCTCGTTCATCGGCTCTTTGTGCCAGAAAAGGGTCATGTCCCATGGGCCCATTTCTCCGATTACACGGAGCAATTGTGGAACGACTTCTTCGAGCGTGCCGGTCTGCGCGAGGATATGGCTGATCGAAAGTTGCGCCTGCTGCAAACCTTCCAGCTGCTTCCGGGCGGTAATATCCTGAAAGACCACCACCACGCCAACGGGACGATCTTGTTCACGGATCGGACTGGTGACGTATTGGACCGGAAAAGACGCCCCGCTTTTGCTGATGAACAGGGCGTTTTGAACGCGGTGCACGGCTCCGTCGCGTACTGCCGCGGAAAGACACAAGGGGTCCGAGCCCGGCTCGGTGGCCTCACCATCACGTCTATGCAGGAGCGGGACTAAGGGTTTGCCGATCAATTCGGCAGCACTCCACTCCAGCATTCGCGCCGCCGTGGCGTTCACGAAGGTCGTGCGTCCTTCGAGGTCGAGCCCGAAAATGCCTTCTCCGGCGGCATCGAGAATCAGGGCGTTCTGGTGACTGAGCCGGACGACGGAGTCTTCGGCCTTTTTGCGGCGGGTGATGTTGCGAATGATTCCGCTGAAAAATGCGCCCTCCTTGGCGCGCCAGGAGGCCAAGGAGAGTTCGATGGGAAACTCGTCTCCGGTTTTGGTCAGACCGACCAATTCAACGGTTTTGCCGATCATTCTCGGGGGCGATCCATTGCGAAGGCGCATGATGCCGGCGTCGTGCGCCGCACGGAAACGATCCGGCATGAGCATGACGAGAGACTGCCCGAGGGCCTCCCGTTTGGAATATCCGAACATCCGTTCCGCCGCCCCGTTCCACCAGATGATATGGCCGTAGTGGTCAGCCAGGACAATGGCGTCGGTGGCCGATTCCACCAGCGCGCGAAATCGCTCTTCGCTGGCATGCAGCGCGTCCTCGACATGTTCGGCGCGTACCGCGAGCCCTTTCACTGAAACGGCGCGGCGAATGACGGCCTTCAGTTCCTGCCCGTTGTACGGTTTGGTCAGATAGGCAAATGCACCTTTGGCGAGCGAACCGATGGTGTTCTCGGAGGTGGCGTTTCCAGTCAGAATAATCACGGGGAGCGAGGCGTCCAACTCCATCAGCACTTTCAGCACCGAGAGTCCGTTCAGGTCAGGCAGCTGGATGTCGAGAATGGCTGCCCCGTACTGTCGCCGTTTCGCCTGAGACAGGGCCTCATGCCCCGACCCTGCGCTCTCGACCAGATAACCTTCATGTCGCAGCATGTCGGTGAGGGATTCCCGGATATCGCGATCGTCGTCAACAATGAGTACGGCGGTATGCACGGTGAGGCCACTCCAGCTGTGAAAGATCCTGCGTGAGTGATGTCCGCAATACCCATGCCGAAATCAGCAGGTTGATACGTATCCGAGGTGGACGACCAACTCATTGATTCTCCAGTGAAGGAAAATATTCTGACAGACGGATAATCGAGGACAGTCCAGTGGTGGCCGTGCAAAACAATGCGGCTATTATCGGATCGGATACAGGGAGTAGAGCGATGTCGGGTCGAGGGACGAGCGGCTCTACAGTGTGGACGGTGGCGTGGTGGCGAGCGGCAAGGTGAAGGAGAACTGTGTTCCCGTACCCAATCGACTCTCTACCCACATCTGACCGCCGTGCAGGGTGACGAGGCTTTTCGTAATGAAGAGACCGAGCTGGGCACCTTGCGAGGTCGGCATGGCGGATTCCACTTTGGAAAATTCGTTAAACACCAGCGGCAACTCGTCAGGGGCAATCCCACAGCCGGTGTCCGCGACGGTAATTTGGATGAAGCGTGCATCATGGGCACTGCATCGCACGGAGACGTGTCCGGAATGCGGGGTGAACTTGATGGCGTTGCCGACGAGATTCCACAGAATTTGCTCAAGTTTGTCACGATCGGCATAGACCGCGAGGGGCTGCTCGCAGGGGAGAACCGCCAGCGTAATGGATTTTTCTGCCGCCAGCGTCTGAAAGCTCTCCACCACATCTCGGACAAAGGCATCGATGGACAAGGACTCCGGCTTGATGTCGATGCGTCCGACATCCAGGCGCGACCAATCGAGCAATTGATTGATGATCCTCGTCAGGCGATCCACGTTGTGTTTGACACGCTGCAGATAGTGCTCTTGCCGTTCGGACAGTTGACCGGTCAGTCCGTCCAGCATGTTTTCGACGAACCCTTTAATGGACGTCATCGGCGTGCGCAATTCGTGAGAGGCCACGGAGACGAATTTCGAACGTCGTTGATCGTGGTCTTGCAGGCGTTCGTTGACGGACTGCAATTCATGCGTCCGTTCCTCCACGCGTCGTTCGAGATGTTCCGTCAGAGTGGCCAGTTCGGTATAGGCCCGCGCATTGTCCACCGCGACGGCCACATGACTGGCAACGGTGACGAGCAGATCGAGATCCTCCTGGGTGCAAGGCTGTGCACCGCGGTCAGCCCCGAGATATCCGAGAATGCGCTGCTGGCTGCGGAGCGGGGCCGCGACGAAGGACGACAATCCTACCTGGCGAAGCCAGGGCAGGACGGGAGGAGAGATGTGGTCGGCGACGGTCTCAATATCCGGGACCAGGACGGGTTTCCCATGCAAGAGAATTTCCGCGGCGAACCCGTCGTCCTCCTGCACCGGAATGATCAGGCGCCTCGCCGCCTCCTCCGCCTCTGGGGGCATCCCGAGCATTTGTCCGACTGTGGCGATGCCGCGCTCGCTGTCCCACAAAAAAAGCACCATCCTGGCAAACCCGAGATTTTCACTGAGCAGCTGGAGCACTGTGGAAAGAAGGCGATCGAGGTCGAGGGTGGACGTAATCGCTGCGCTGGATTGATTCAACGTCGTCAGCTGGGTGACATGACGGCGGATGGTTTCGAGGTTGGCGGAGATGGCCTGATTGCGTTCCTGCAGGGACTTCGTCATCACGTTAAAGAGGGCTGTCAGCTGGCCGACTTCATCTTCTGTGGTGGGGACGACAAACGTGGAGAGATCGCCTTCTCCTACTTTCCGTGCTCCCGCCGCAAGATTGCGCAAGGGCGTAATGATGCGGCGCGCGAGCAGATTGGTGAACAGAATGCCGGCCGTAATGATGCCCAGGGTGAGAAGGAGGAAGGTTCGCAGCACTTCCGCCAGTTCCCGTTGCATCGGCACCTCGGTCAGGCCGATCTGGACGACGCCAAAGGCCGGCGCTGCCGATGGAGCCGTACGGGTGTTGTGCGTCTCCTCCTCTTGAAGCGCCAGCGCCTCCAGGCGAGGCTCCGCGCGTTTGAGCACCGGAAGGGCAAAATCGTAAAAGGTTTCTTCTCGCATCCCGGCAGTCGATACGCGCAGCGTCGCGTCATCATCTTCGAATGGGATGGTGCTCTCGGCGATGAGCCGGAGCCGCGTCACGGTCGGCTCGGGAGTCGGATGCTTGATCAGCGATGCCGCCAGAGCCGCGCTCGGGTAAAACGGTTGATCGACCGCGCGCACCGTCCCCAACGGAGTCTTCAATTTGCCTTTGCTCTTTGCGGCTAATACCAGACCGTCGGCGCCGGTCACCTGCGCGTACACGACTTCATCCACGCCGAGGACCCCGTCGATGAATTGTTCCAGAATCACTCGATCTTCGAGAATGATGCCATACCGGACATTGTGCGCAAGATTCTTCACCAGGATGCTGCCAAGGTCCTGCACCCGTTCGGTCATGGCGACGCGTTTGCTGTGGATGAAATACCAACTCATGCCTGAACAGGTGAGGATGATGATCAGGCTGAAAAAGACGACGAACTTGGTCCGGAGGCTGACGAACCGCTTCAGACCGTTCGGGAGGAACGGCGGTGCGGCAAGACGGGTGGGATCTTTCACAAGCGGTCCTTTCATCAATACAGCTCGTCGGCTTTTTGCTCGAGTTCGCGAGGAATGTCGATGCCGAGGAATTTGGCCGTTTTGAGGTTCAAGCTGGTTTCGATGCGGTCGGGGTGCCAGGGCTTCATCGGCAGCGACAGCTGACCGTCGAGGAGCTTGCGAGTGAGTTGTCCGGCTTGCCGTCCGATGTCGGCATAATTGACGGACAGGCACAGTAATGCGCCGCTCCGCGCGAATTCGCGTGAGAACCCGATGACCGGTACCCGGGCTTCCAGTGCCGTATTCAAAATGAAGCGTAGAGACTCGTCGGTCAGCACGGTCGAATCGGGAACCAGCCACAGGGCATCGACCGAAGGCAGTAACGCGCGCAGGCTTCCGGGAACCTCACGCTCACTGCTGATTTGCATGGGAACAAGTTCGGTCGCGCTCAGTTTCAGCAGACGCCTGGCTTCGTCAATGAGCGTCGATGTTTTAGCCGGGTCATAGAGCGTGCCGATGTGTGTGAGTTGAGGGAGCAGGTTTCGGATCATCGCCAGTTGCCGTTCCGCCGGAACCTCCAGCAAGACCCCGGTCATGTTCTGGGCGTTGAGACCGTATTTGGCCGGGTCCAACACCATAGAGTACACAACGGGGATGTCGACGATCTCGAGTTGCGCGGCCTTCGACGCCTTCAATCCAACGGCGAAGACCAATGCCGGATCGGAGGCGCGGATCTTTCGCGCCAGTTTCCGACCCTTCTCCAGGTCTCCTTGTAAGTCGTATTCGGACAGGTTGATTCCGGGTGGAATGGCGGCTTTGAAGCCAGTGATGGCTTGATTGTAGGCCGCGATGTCGGAAGATTTGAGAATGATGACGTCCGTCGCGAAGACGGGGCTCGCGATTGGCAAGGCCAATAGGAAAAGAACCATGCCCCAGGAGAGCCTGTTCCGAAAGCGTCCTGGCGCCTTGGTGCCACACGCCACGTGTAGGAAGGCACATGTCACAATCTGCGTCCTCGTCGAATCAGCCCGCCCGGTGTGAGGTCGACGAATGTCGCCAGGTCATTCGTCCGCGCGTCCTGTCGTATCATGCACGATACCGAGTACACGCGTTGCGACGCCATCGGCATTCCGATAGATCCGTCCGCTCCATGCCAGCCAATGTATTGAGCTATCGGGCCATACGACGCGATGCCGAATATGGACGGAGGTCTGATCGCGAAGACTGAGTTCGAGGCGAGTGAGAGTCGAGCCGCGATCCAGCAGGTAGATCAATCCGATATAGTCGGTATAGGTACCGGGAAAGGAGCCCGGGGCTAAGCCGAACAGCATCTCGACGCCCTCGGACCAATAGAGATGATCGGAGGCGACATCCCAGTCCCAGATGCCGAATTCCGACGAGTTGAGAGCCATACGCAAGCGTTCTTCGCTGAGGCGTAGTCGGGCTTCGGTCTGTTTGCGGTCGGTGATATCCTGCAGGGCGCCGGCCATCCTGACAGCACGTCCTCGCGCGTCCCGCTGGACGACTTCCGCGCGCGCGTGAAACCATTGATATGCATGCTGTTTATTCAAGAGCCGGTACTCGACGTCGTAGTGGGAGATGCCTTGTTCCATGCAGGCATTCAGTCGCGCAATGACTGCGTCGCGATCCTCAGGATGCAATCGGGACATCCAGCTGTCCAGGATGTCAGGGAACTCTTCTTCATTGTAGCCCAGCATTTCGCGGACGCGGGGAGACCACCAGACCGGAGTGATCGGGGCATACCAGGGATGCTCGGGCAAAATCTGGCCGTCCCAGAAGCCGTCGTGAGAGCCACGAATGACGTGTTCCAATCGTTCCTCGCTGGCGTGCAGCGATTCTTGGACCTGTTTGTAGGCGGTAATATCGCGCGAAATGGCCAGGAGACGCCGGGAATACCCTTGCGTATCCAGCATGGGCGTGACCTGCACGTCCCACCATTTCGCTTGTCCATTCGTGGTTGGGCAGAATCCGACGAACTTTCCGATATCGCCGGCCTTGGCGGCTTCTAACGCGGCTAGGGCTGCATCCCGATCATCCCCCTCCCAAAATTCCAACCAAGGTTTATTGGTATACGTGCCCGGGTCCTTGATCTCTAGCAGTGTCTGCCCTGCATGGTTCATGTATTGCAGTCGGCCTTCCATGTCGAGAACTTTGATGCAGTCTGCGCTGCTGTGCAGGATCTGATTCTTCAACTCCTCGCTGTCGTGAAGGGCGGTTTCAGCTTCTTTTACGGCGGTAATGTCTTCGCAGACGATCAGGACCACCGGAGCCTGTTCGTGACCTCGCACGGCCTGGGCCGTTTCTCTTACCCAGATCACGTGGCCATCCTTCCGGACTTTGCGAAGTTCCCAGCGCTTGGGTTGCCCCACCTGGGACAGACAGTCGGACAGATTCCGGCGAACCGCTTGTTGATCGTCCGGATGGAACACGTTGACGACGGACAGGCCCACCAGATCATGAACCTCGTAGCCCAACCGTTCGGCTCCGAAGCGATTAACGGAGAGTACGGTTCCGGCAGCATCGACCATAAAATACATGGACGGATTGTCGTCGAAGAGCACCCGGTAGCGTCGTTCACTAGCAATCAATTCCGCCTCGATCCGCTTGTGTTCGGTAATGTCCTCGGCGAAGCCTACGATGCGATAGACGTGATTTGAGGCGTCACGGATCGGGTAGGCGCGATCCCAGATCCAGCGCATGGATCCGTCAGGACGCAGAATGCGATAGGTTTCATCGTACATGTCCAGCGTTTGGCGGCTCATGGCGGCTTGTTCGATTCGAGAGCGATCCTCAGGGTGAATGGCGTCCAGCCAGGAGGCGGGATGGGCGTAGAGACTCTCGCAGGAGCGACCCCAGATTTCCTCATAACCGGGACTGATGTAGACGACCTGCGTTTTCCCCGGGTTCGTGATCCAGAACACTTCTCGAATATGTTCGGCCAGCTGACGAAACCGCTCCTGGCTTTCCTCGACGGCGCGTTCGGCTTGTTTGCGTTCGGAGATATCGCGAAACACCACGACCGCACCTGTCGTGCATCCTTTTTCGATAATCGGCGTACTGACGTATTCCACCGGCACTGCGCGGCCATCCTTTCGCCAGAAGACGTCGGTCGCCACGCGATGCACCAGGCCGTCCTGCAGGGCCGCATAGATGGGACACTCCTCTGCCGGATAGGGGCTATTGTCGGATCGCGAGTGATGGAGCAGGCCGTGCATCGGCCGATCGATCAGTTCGAACGGTTCGTAGCCGAGTAGTTGCGCCGCGGTGGGATTGACGAACGTCGTGATTCCATCGCGGTCCAGACCATAAATGCCTTCGCCGGCCTGAGTGAGGATCACCTCATGCAGATGGCGAAGGCGGTCCAGAATCTCTTCCGCGCGGCGTCGCTGTGTAATGTCGCGGATGATACCGCTGTAAAAGACGGCCTCGTCGATTTTCCACATGGCGAGCGAGAGTTCCAGCGGAAATTCACTGCCGTCCTTCCGCAACCCTTCCAGTTCGACGAGCCGGCCGATGAGGCGGGATTGACCCGTATCTCTGACGCGCGCGAGGCCGCGTTCGTGGGCCGCGCGATGACGAGATGGCATCAAGATGCTGAGCGACTTGCCGCGGACTTCTTCATCCGTATACCCGAAAAGCTGGGCGGCGGCGCGATTCCAGGACAGGATATGCCCGTTATGATCGGCCAGCACGATGGAGTCGGTCGCCGCCTCGACGAGCGATCGAAACCGCGCTTCGCTCTCGTGCAGGGCGTGTTCGGCATGCTCTGCTTTGACGGCCATGGCTTGAACGCCTACGGCCCGTTGCAGGACCGCGCGTAATTCATCCCGGTTATACGGTTTTGTGAGATAGGCGAAGGCGCCCTGCGTCAGCGACCCGACCGTACGGTCGGTGCTGGTGAAGGCCGTGAGGATGATGACCGGCAGTTGCGGCTGTTGTTGGTGGAGCGTGAGCAGGACAGAGGAGCCATCTCCATCCGGGAGACCCAAGTCGAGTAAGACGGCATTGTAGTGGTGGGCGCGGGCTTGCGCGAGCGCGTCCGCGCAGGTCATGGCGACATTCACCTGATACCCGTCGTGGTCGAGCAAATCCTGCAGTCCGAGGGCAATATCAGGATCGTCGTCCACAACCAGGATGGAATGAGTCAGTGTGGCCGGTGCCATGGCATCCTCCCGAGTATCATCGGGCACAGATTAAAATCGTAGCGTCAACCAACCCATCACCCGCCGTCGAATCAGATCGCCGAGCGGGTGTTCCTTGTGTTCGTCGTTGAGTGCATTGAAGACCGACACAGCCACCTCCGCATCACGCATGTACCCCGCTGCGGCTTTCTGCTGCCAAAACCGATATGCGGCCCGCACATTCAGCAGATTGTAGCTGCCTACCTGGCTTCCCGGCACGGTGATGCCGGCTCCCGGAATGGCTCCCAGCCGGGTGAAGCTTTGTGCGATCGGATAGGCGGCGGCGCCGACATAGTAGTAACTGAGTTCTCCGCTCAGGCCATTATCCCATTCGGTCCGGACACCGGCGCTGACTTTCGATCGTGGCGCCCCCCGACGGACTGTTCCGGTGAAGGACTGACCGATCTCTTCATACGCATAGTTTGCGAATCCGCTCAGCCAGCGATTGGCCAGAACCTCGATGCCGGCTTCACCTCCGTAGATGTCGGCGGCTCCTGGATCGTTCACGAACTCAGAGGTCCCGGCGGCCGTGATCCGGCTCCCGATTAAATCCGAGACATGGTTGAAAAAAAGATCTGCGCGTACGCGTAAGCGATGTTTCCAGTACCACCCCTGATATCCTGCTTCATACGAAATGATCCGCTCAGGAGTCAGGGCGCCGGAACCTGTCACGGGGACGGTGGAAGAGACCGACGAAGGTAACGGGAAGGGTAACCCGGTCGGGATGTTTGTGGTGACGCGTTGGTCCTGATGCGATTCGAAGAGCGTGGGGGGACGGTAGGCCGCCGAGCTTGAGAGATGAAAGGTATGTCCTTCGACCGGTTGATACAAGATTGTCAAGCGGGGGCTCCAGGTACCGTTGATCTGGCTGTGAAGATCGTACCGGATGCCGGCCACGATGGTGATCGCCGAGGTGGCACGCCATTCATCCTGCAGAAACACCCCCAGCCGGTTCTCTCTGCTGAATTGATCGATGGTTGGACTTGAAAGCGAATTATGCCGGTAGTTCGCACCATACAGGAGGTGGTTCGCCGTGCCCACATTCAACGCGTGTTGCACATCCACGTTGTACGTATTTCCTGAAAATGGATTGGTCGATACGCCGTTACGATCGGTTATGCTGAGGAGACCGGCCAATGGAGGAAGCGAACTGATCGTGGCATGATCCGTATACCCCGACCACCAGGCACGAACGAGAAAGGCTCCCTGTTCGTAAACGGCATTGGCGTAACTGAAGGAAGGGCGAATGGAATTGCTGGTGACTTCGCCGACCTGCCCGTCGTACCGATTCGTTTCGACGACTCCTCCGGAGAGTTGCAGCTTCGATGTTGATGACAACGCGTAATCTGTCTGGACATTGAATTTATGGGCACGAAAGGCCAGGGCATCGCCGTCTCTCCATTGTTGTGTCTGATCCCGGCCTACAGAGAGCCGATAGCCGAATTTGCCGACGGTGCCCGCATGGATGGCGGCGCTGCTGATGGTGCCGAGTTCGCCTCCGCCAAATTGCAGTGTGGTGCCTTTCATTTCTTCCGGTGACTTGGTGATGATATTGATCACCCCGTCGAAGGCATTAAATCCGTACATGGCCGATGCGGGACCTTTCAGGACTTCGATGCGCTTAATCTCGGGGAGGGTGATGGGCAGCGATTTCCAGAAGACATTCCCTTGCACATCGAGGTAGATCGAACGGCCGTCGACCATGACCAACATCTTGTTTGCGAAGGGTTGATTGTCTCCTCGCGCACTGACGTTAAAATCGGCCCCGGTCATTTGCATGACTTCCAGCCCGGGAATGCGACGGAGCACGGTCGGTAGATCGGTTGCGCCGGATTGGCGGATATCCTCATCCGTGACGACGTAGACGTTTGACGGCGCCTGCGAAATGGGTTGTTCGTACCGTGACGCAATGCTCACGGTTTCTTCTTCCTTGAGCAGTTCCAGATCGTTATTGGCAGAAAAAGCCAAGGGATCCTCGACGTGGAGCGTTGGGGATTGGGCGACGGCGACATGGCTTAGGCTCATGGTCAGAAGTGCCGCGACCATCGTATGCCACACTCCGTTGAATTCAGAAGGCATAACTCAATACCGTAAGGTGACCCAGCCCATGACCCGGCTTCCCAGTGTGTCTCCTAACGGATGTTCCTTGTGACGGTCGTTCAGGGCGTTATAGACGGCCACGGCGACCTCGGCTTTGTCGTGCCAGAATCGGTAGCCGCCTCGCAGATTCAACAAGGTATAACTGTCGATGCTGGGACTGATCGAACCCGGCAGCACCGGAGCGAGTGCGGCAAACAATTCAATCAACGGGTAGGTGGCGCCTGCGACGTAATGCACCGCGATCTCCCCATTGAGGCCGCTGTCCCAGTCGCCACGAAGCCCTACGTTGGCTTTCCAGTCGGGTCCGCCACGACGCGAAACGCCGGTAAAGGTCTGACCGATTTTTTGATAAGACAGGTTGGCAAAGCCGCTTAACCATCTGGTTGCCAGAAATTCAAACCCGGCTTCGGTCCCGTAGATGTCGGCTTCGCCGCCGTTTATCAGCGTGCGCGTGGTTCCGATGGTTTGAAAATTGATCAAATCGGACAAGTGATTAAAAAATAGATCGAGCCTAGTCCGGAGTCGATGTTTGAGCCACCAGCCTTGATAGCCGGCTTCATAGGAAATAATTTGTTCCGGATTCAGCTTTTGTGAGCCGAACAGCGGAATGGGGGGGAAGAGGGGGGGAATGGTCGGGAGGATTCGCAGGTCAAGATTCGACTCGAACAGAGTCGGAGGCCGATAGGCGACTGAGCCGCTGAGGCGAAACGTATGCTCCGGCGTCAGCGTATAAATCAGGGCGATTCGCGGGCTCCAGGTGCCGTTGATTCGGGTATGCAGGTCATAGCGGACTCCCGCGACGAGGGTGAGCGGCGAGAGGATCTTCCACTCATCCTGCAGATGAAATCCGAGTCGATCCTCCCGGCCCAATTGTGAGACGGCCGCGCCGTCGACTGAGTTGTAGCGATAATTGACGCCATAACTGAGTCTGTTGGTGGGACTGAAGTCGAGACTGTGTTGGGCCTCGATGTTATAGGTCTGCGTGCTGAAAGAAACATTCGACCCGCCCGTCGAATTAGTCTGCCGCACAAATGGGGCGAGGAGCGGATGCGTGGAAGACTCTACGGGGATATCGTTGCCCTGCCACCAGCCGCGCAGAGAGAAGCTCCGATACTGGTAGTGGACATCGGAATAGCCTTGATTGAATTGGGAGCGGGGGATTTGCACATTTGAGACGGGGCCGTCAAACCGGTTGGTATCGATGAATCCCCCCGCGACGCGTAACGTGGCGTCACCCGAGAAGTTGTATTGGGTTTGCGCGTTGAACTTGTTTGATCGAAACGCCAAGGCATCATTGTTCCGCCATTGTTGGTTCTGGTCATGTCCGATGGACAGGCGATAGTCGAGCTTGCCTGCCGAACCGGCCTGGACGGCTGCGCTCGAGATGGTGCCCAGTTCTCCGCCGCCGAATTGCAGCGTCGTGCCCTTCATCTCCTGTGCGGACTTCGTGATGATGTTGATGACTCCATCGAAGGCGTTGAATCCGTAGACCACGGAGGCCGGTCCCTTGAGGACTTCAATGCGTTTGATCTCCGGCAGCGTCACGGGGAGTGATTTCCAGAACACGAGCCCCTCGCCGTCGATGTAAATCGATCGGCCGTCTACCATGACGAGAATTTTATTGGCGAAGAGCTGGTTGTCGCCCCGGGCGCTCACATTAAAGTCGGCTCCCGTGACCTGCATAATATCCAGGCCGGGCACGCGACGAAGGACCGAAGGGAGGTCGGTGGCGCCGGAATGCCGGATGTCTTCATCCGTAATGACGTATACGTTTGAGGGAGCTTGCGAGATCGGTTGTTCATGACGCGTCGCGATGCTGACCGTCTCTTCTTCTTTGAGCAGTTCAAGTTCTTCGTTTGCCGGGATGTCTGCTTGCGGAACAGCATGGGAGGGGACAGGCGAGTAGGTGTTGATCGCGATGGCCCAACATACGCTCATGAGACTTCTACCCAATATGCGCGTAAAGTGGTGCTGGCGAGGGTTGGTTGGTCTGGCCAAAGCGATCTCACGGTGAGTAGGGGCAGCGGATCGGCGAACGATGGGTTCGGCTCGTGTGGTACGAGTGCGCATGGCATACCTTGAGCCCTCTAGCGGTGACATCGGACGTTGTCTGACAGAGAAAGGACGCGAGACCGGCGTTACCTACAAAAATCTGACGCAAAAGGCATGCTTGCGCTACGCATCTGGAGAATGAACCGGCGGGTTGGGATTGCGGAATGATCTAGGCGATTTGGAAGATCATGGCACGAAGGAAGGCGAGGAGGAGAATCTTGGAGCCGCGCCGCGTATCTAACGAGATACAGGTTGTATGTTTTCAGATACAGACTCCTGATTCGTTCTTGTGGATCGCGGCCGGCCTGGTTTGAGATCTTGGAGCCGAGGAGAGAAGGGGCGGCCATTTTGCGATTCCAGATTGTGGAGCAGATCTTCAATTGCCGAGGAAATGAGTCCGGCCATGGTAGTGCCAGAGGTCCAGTACGCGGCATCGCGCATGCGTTCTAAAAGGTCCGCCGGCAGGCTGACGGTCATGCGTTGCCGTTTTTGGGGTCTCAAATAGATGAATCGGTTCATGGTGCAACTCCTTTGTACGAGAGGCGTATGGAGGCGTACGCCTTTCGACCCGTTCCAGCTTCATATTGTAGGAGGCGCCGCTTCCTCCAAAGAACATCAGACGGCTATATCCTCCGCTGTGAGGGATGCGCCTCAGAGTGATGAGCGGCGCTGTCTTTCCATACCGCGACGATCAATACGGCTAACATGCCACTGACGCCCACCAGGAGACCGCCCATGACGAGTTCCATGTCAGGCTCCTTTCTATTTGAAGGGGGGGCTGTCTTGTTCTACAGCCGCCCCGAAATGGTCTACGTCGCCCTGTGCAGCAACAGCCGTGCCACGACGATTGGTGCACACGACTCCGGCTCGATGGATAAAATCTTTCGAAAATCTCGAGAAGAAAATGGTGCGGTCTCACGCGGGTGCGCGGCTTACTGTATCGGATCAGCTGCCAGGCGTATCTGATGAGATACCAGAACGGGAAGGGCGCTGTCCTTACGCTGGGAGCATCAGATGATGTGCATCGATCAACTGGATACATGTACCGGTCATGGCGAAGGTACCGTGATCCGGAAGGGCGGCTCGAAGCATTGACGGCGAAGGATGAAAGGAGTCAGTGCGTCTGATGTCGAAATTAAGGCGACGAATCTCCCGGGAGATGTACGCCGGACTGGTGCAGCAGATGATCGAGCATCAGCCGAAAACGATCGTCATCAGAGTTCTGTTCCATCAGTTGGACCAGACAAGCAATGGCGTCGTACCACAGACCTGACTCGGTATAGCGATAGATGCCGTCGGTATCACACGCAGCTGAAGGGCAGGGCATGCCGAGGGCGCATGCTTCGTCCAGGGAGATGCGCTCGATCATCCCACCGGCGACCACGTCGAGGGATGGTCTGTCGGGGTCCATCACCACCGTCACATACCATCGATAGGATTCTTCTGCTCTGAATTCGACCCCACACGCTCGCGGTCTCAGGCAGTGAATTCCCCGACGAACAGGCGAAGACAGTGACTGTTCAAGAATGGGGCGGATGCCGCGGGAATCGACGACTGTGAGGACCATTGGTCGAGAGGTGTGCAAAGACTGATACCAACACAGGGTGGGATCAGTCTTGACCGTAAAGGCCACGTGGTCGGGCACGAGAGCAATGAGGCCAGGCCCTCCTGATTCCACGCCGCGGATGTGTCCGCCGAGGCGAGCCTTTGGCGTGTCGGCCCTTCGTGGTTTGTATTCAGGCAGACGCGTGTCGGGGATGGTCAGAGGCTCGGCCACGCTACCGGCCGCAGAGCCGAGTGGAGACGGCAACAAATCCGCCGCAGTCAGCCAGATGGCCGCGATCACCAGCAGGAAGACACTTCGTCGTGAGTAGGGCATGCCTCAGCGTTGTCGGGCATGGGATTGCGCGAGATCCCAGTCCGCCACATCGTGTAGGCCCACCTGCCTGAGTAAGGCGGCACGCTGTCTCCGAAGGGCCCTGTCTGCCGGATCGGCTTCAATGAGCTCGCAGAGGCATCCTATCGCATCGTACCAAAATCCCTTGACGGCACTGGCCACGACAGCTTCCCGGGTACATGTCGCCATGGCCCCTAATATCGAACACTCGCTGAACTCACAACGCTCGATCATTCCGCCGGTGACGATATCCTGGGAGGGCGAGTCCGAGTCTCTGACCACCGAGATATACCACCGGTATTGAATGTTCGGTTGGAGCGCGAACCCGAGGTCTTCAAACTTGATGGTGTGGACGCCGGCGTGATGAGGGGGCGCGAGGGACCGTTCAACCAAGGCGTGAATGGAGCGCTCATCGATCAGGGTGAAGGTAATCGGCAAGGAGGTCTGCTTGGATAGAAACCAGTTCAATGCCGGATGTTGTTTAATGGTGATGCCGACATGATCGGGAACCAGCGCAGCGACGGCAGGATCTGCACCCTCGCCGCTACGCAAACTTCCCCCTAGTCGTGCACGAGGCGTCATGTTTTGCGGCGCATTGTACTGCGGAAAGTCAGGCTCTGCCTGTGCCTCTGCCGCCGTCGCCTCACCCAGCAACGCGGCGGAAAGGACTATGGCTCCAAATATCGGAGCGATGAAACACTGGCGCCAGTGAGCCAAACGAGTGCCTGTTTTCTTCAACTCTGTCACAACCAATTATTCAATAACAGAAACGCGGCCCAATAGGCTGGATGTTCATACACGCGATCCGAGAGCAGTTTCAACTGCGCGTGCTGCAACGCTCGCGCCTTCGAGATCGATTTGTCATGCAGTTGACGGTAAAATTCCGAGACGAGTTCCGATGACGCGTCGTCATTGATGGACCAGAGTGTGGCTAGCGCACTTCGAGCCCCTGCCTTCACCGCAATGCCGGCGAGCCCGAGCGCGGCCCGGTCGTCCCCACTGCCGGTCTGGCAGGCACTTAACGTCAGCAATTCAAGCGGTTCGCGCCGAAAGCGAAAGAGTCCGACCAGCTGTTCCAATTGCGTCATGTTCAGGCGAGCATCGAACGTGAGAAGGAACGACTGATTTACGTCCGGGGCAAACTGCCCATGGGTGGCGATGTGCAGAATGCTGTAGCGGCCGCCCTTTAATGCCTCTTCCAATCGGGGCACCAGAAACTCGTGATCGATCAGCCGCTCTCCCTGAAAGAGCGCGTGAATGGAATCGAGCTCGTCAGCCACGCGCGGCAACGGTGGAAACCCTTGCACGGCTTGTGTCAGCCCGCTGGACAGCAAGCGGACGTTGGCCCGATCAATCGGTTGAGGATCGGTCAGGTCGAGGCCCGGAGACATGGCCACGGCATAGTGCTCGATCAGGAACCGATGTCCGTCGTGCAGCGCCGACATCGGAATTGTGCGAAGCGACCCGTCGGGGACAAAGACCAATGTGTTCACGTTGAGCCGACGTAAGTCGGGCTCAAGCGGCCGAATCAACCAGTCATACAATTGCTGCGCATGCGGCAGGTATTCACGCGTCGTACGCTTTTCGAGCCTATGCCGGAAGCGACGCACTTCTTCCGTGAGGGTCGTCGCGGTGACCGGCACCGCATGTCGTGTCAGCCCGTCAGGAAGACTCACCAGCAGCTCGGTGCGATCGCCGAAGACGATGGGATAGATGATGGCGGTGGAAGGCGATAACATATCCAACTTCGCAACGCGGGCTTGCATCTGGTCTACACAGTCGTCTCGAAAATAGTCGCGAAGTTCCGCGGCTTTGAATGCTTCGATGGTATCCCGTGCGGCGCGCAGATAGGGTTCGGCTTCCCGGGTGTCCGGCATCCGCGCCGCTCTCCGTAGCAGTAAGTCTGCCAATTCGAAATACAATGTCCGGATGGACGGCTGATTCTGATCCGAGGTTGTCTGTAGGGCGAAGGTCACTTCGCTTCGAATTGGATGCAGGGTCGTGGCTGCTTCCTGATAGGCCGACAAGGCGTCGTCGAGGTGACCCAGACGATTCAGGAGCCGGCCGCTTTGCCATTGCCAACGGTACAACGATTCGGGTGCGCGAGCTGATTGGGCGGTGAAGACGGCTCGTCGCGTGAGGTGAAGGGCCTCATCATAGCGGCGTTCGAGTTCATAGAGATGCCCAAGGTGGCCATAGGCGTAGGAGGCGAGACGCGCATCGCCGGGTTTTGGGGTGATCTCGACGGCTTCTTGCAGCAGGGCTGCTGACCGCGTCAAGGCGGACGCGCGGGATGCCGGATGCGCGAGGGCGAGATCGCGATATCCCAACGCCAGATTCACGAGTCCTTCGGCCTTGTCGTATGAAGCCACGCTTTCGACGAGTCGCGCCGCCGCTTCCTCTAAGCCCGGGATGACCGTCTCGAATCGCGCAAGCTGACTCGCCATCCTGGCTCCGTTGACATGCGCACGAACGAAAAGCGAGAGGAGCCCCTCCTGTTTCGAACTGACCGCGCTCCTGTGGAATGCCTCCAGGGCTTCTTCTTGGCGTCCCTGTAGGGCCAGGACAATGCCGAGATCATTCTGCAGTGAGGCGGTGAGTGCCCGGAACGCCTGTGCCTGTGCGATCTCAGAGGCTTGGGCGATATAGTCCGCTGCGACCTCATATTGATGGTTTGCGAGGTACGTCTTGCCCAACTCTGAGAGGGTGATGGCCAGCCAGTGAGGATCTTGCAGTCTGCGCGCCACGTGCACGGCCAACTCTTGTTGCAGAAACGCCTGGTTCACATGCCCCAAGGTACGAGCGGCAAAGGCCGCCTGTGTGAGTGCGTGTATATGTTTCTTCGTTTCCCCTCTCTCGTCGTACATGTCCGCGGCGGCTTTCCATGCACGAAGTGCGTCCTCAAACGCGCCTTGCCGGGCAGACACTCGACCTCGTTCCATAAGGTCATCGGGCGACGGCGGATTGTCTGCAGCCAGAGAGAGCGTGCAGGTGAACAGGAGAAGCAGGATTACGTGGATAATCTTTGAGAAGTGTTGATGGCGCATCAAGGCTGCGTTGAACAGAGTGCGTCGATAGTGGTTCATCACAGCACCTGCACGACAAGTTGGAGATGAATGCCGTGGTCTTGCAAGTTGCCCTCGCCGCTCCGGACATGATTGAGTTGTTGCCCCCAATACACCTCGAAGCGGGCCCGCTCCTGAGGAAGGATCATCCAGCGTAATCCGGCCCCGATGCTGGCCAAGGTGTGCGGATCAGGGGTGTGGCCCTTCGCGTTCCAGGCATGGCCGAAATCGACGAAGGGGGTAAACTGTACGCGGTCTTCACCGGAGGCGAACCGCACTAATGGAAATCGCGATTCGAACGACGCTAGCACCGCATCATCCCGTACCAACGTATTCTCCCGGTACCCTCTTACGCTGAAACGGCCTCCCACAGGCATTTGTTCAAGAGGAAACAGCCGGTCATTTGCCAACTGCGCCGCCACGCGCCCCAACAATTGAACGCCCCACCAGTCATCCAGCCGTTTGACGACCTGGGCCTGACCTAACCAGGACACGAACTGGCTATCGGGGAGAGAGCCGCTATTGATCGTGGCGTTCAACACGTTCAGCCCGATGCTGACCCGCGATAAAGCGGCAAACACCAACGAGGGCGAGCGATGGGTGTATTCCTGACTGAATCTCAGCGCGCTGACCGTGACCACTCCCGTCGTGGAAGACCCGGGAATAAACAGGGAAGGGAGGCCCGGAGCATCAAATGCGGACGTGGTTTTGAGATATAAGTGCTCGCCGCTCAAGGTCATCGCGACCTCATCGGTCACTGTACGATAGACGGGTTGCCGGAGAGCCAGCCCGATCACCTGGGAATCCACATTCAGATCCAGGGATCGGAACGGATTCTCGACGACGAGAAAGGCATTTCGACGATAGTAGGCACTCACAGTCGTCTCATAGCTGTTGATGGGTAGGCTGTAGGAGGTGTCGATGATGGGATTGACGCCGTGTGACCGCCCATAAGTGAACATGAATTGATCGCCGTGACCGGTCACGTTCTGGTGTGCCACTGTGGCCAGGCCACGTTCGGCGCCAACTGTCGGCGTTTGATAGTTATTGAACTCCAGCCAGGCACGGAAAGGATTGGCGTCTGTGACGCGCACAGTCAAGACGCTCTCGCCGCGAATGTCGCCGGGCTTGAGTTCCGCATTGATTCGTTCGATACGGGGATCTTGCTGAAGAAGCTGTATCCGTTCCTGAAACGGATAGATACTGAGGGGTGTTGAGAGACCCCGCGCGACGCGGTCGCGGACATACGTACTGCGGAACCACTGATTGCCTTCGACGTCGATGCGCGCCAGTGTTCCCTCAACGATCTGAATGACGATTGTGCCGAACGAGACGTCCTGATCCGGGATGACCGCGCCGGACGTGAGGTAGCCTCTGTTCACATACAAGAGCGTGAGAGCGAGCCGGACTTTCTCCAAATCTTCCGTGGTGAGTTCGCGGTTGCGATAGGGGGCTGTCACTTCAGCGAGTTCAGCGTCAGAAAAGACCGTGCTGCCGGCCACATGGATGTCGTGCACGAACACGCGAAACGCGCCCAACTTCTTATCCGGCAGCACCTGCGGCGTGGTTGGCACGATGGGAAGAATCGAGCTCGGGGGCTCTGTGAGTGGAGCATTGAGGTCTTCTTTGAGCAGAGCGGGTGGTTTGGCCGATTTCCCGGTCGGATCAAAAATCGGCGGGAGCGGGGGCGCCACTTGAGCCATGGCTTGGACGTTCATGAGGCAACAGTTCAAGACCACCACGTGGCACAACCATTTGCGCGTAAAGATCGGCCAAGCCAAGGGTGCTACCCATCCGCCGGCGAGCCAGCCTGTTTCGTTATGAGCGACAGCCTATTCCCCAGGCGCTCACGTGTGATCGCTTCGGGGAATCCGGATGTGTTTCCTCCAGCTCCGCCACGGTTTCTTTCTGCTCCCACGCATCGTCTTTTCTGTTCGTGAGCGGCCGGACGTCCTGATCGTCATCTGCAGAAGCCATGAGACTCAACGGGCTCATCAGCCATCCGCCCGGTTCGACAGGAAGCGTGTCCCGCCCAGCGACGACTAGGCTGCTGAGTTGACCCACTGCTTGGGCCGCACAGCGTTGAGAGAGTAGCGGCTGGGCCGACAGTGGGCGTTGCGGCAGAGTGGCCAAGGTGTTGCTCAGGCTTGAGACGGGAGACTGAATGTTCACCGAGCCGCTCAATCCAAACTGTGAGGAGGCACTGACTATGCTGGTCTGGTCCGCGAGGAACGTCCCTGCGATGATGCTTATGTTTCCACCTTGGCCCTGAACGGCTTGCGCCAGGATGCCACTATTCTGCAACGTGACAACGGCTGGGTCGATCGTGATGTTGCCGCCGGAGCTGTGGGGTCCGCCCTGAACCGAGGTGCTGACTTGGCTTTTCAAAAACCGGATGGCATCGATCGCTTCGATCGTAATATTGCCGCCGCTCGCTTGAGTCGCTTCGGTGGTGATGGAGGAGTTCTGACTGAGAAATTGAGCGCCCGCATTGATGATGATATTCCCGGCATTCCCGGAACCGGTGCTCTGACCGGATATGGTGGAGCCGCCGCCTATGGAGACAGAGTGCGCTGCAGTAATGGAAATATTGCCTCCAAGTCCGGATGCGGACGTGCGGCTGCTGATCGTGGCTCCCTGATCCATCGACATAGTATCGGCCTTGATTATGATGTTTCCGGCAGCAGCGGAGCCTGAGGTATCAGTCTCGATGATCGTGCCATTCGTCAAATGCACGGCGTTGCTTCTAATTGCGATCGCGGCGGGAACTATGGTGGCTGGTGCGGCTTTCACCGTAGTGTTGAGACGGACATTGTTCAGCATCACCTGCTGAGCCGCATCGGAAAGTTCTGGGCCGATGCCTGAGATGGTCAATATCCCAGCCTGCCCAGCCTCGCTTGAGCTGATGATGATGGAAGGAGGTTGGCCATTGATAAGCGTCCCGTCGGGTTTCACGTTCCCCCTCAAGGTGTTGACGTTGAGGACGATGCTACCCGCTGGCGCAGCGGCGGTACCGAAGGCGCCGGAAAAAATCCCCGTTCTGCCGCTGAAACTCAGTGTATCGGCCGTGATAACGGTTGCGCTTGACGCAGGCAGAGTCGCGGCTCCGCCATCCAGCCCAGAGCTGAATGAGGCATTATAGAGGGTCACCAGTCTCGCAGGGTCCGTGGTCTCAGGTCGGATTCCTGAAATCGTCAGGATCCCGGCCGGGCCTGCCGTGGTGCCCACATCGTTGCCCGTGACGATGAACATCCTATGCGCGCCGTCGATCGGTGTTTCATCGGGATGGACATTCACCAGCAGCCTGTCGGTGTTGATGGCAATAATGCCAGCTGGTCCGGGACCGTTGGTGTTCGCCACTATCGTGGCAGCGCCCGCACCTTGTGCATCGGGCCATACCTCATTGTGTAGCAACACCGATTCAGCCGTAATCGTGATGGCAGAAAGTCTCGTCTCTGCTGTTCCGCCAAAAATTCTGGTGCTCAGCGAAGTGTCCTTCAGCGTCACGTTGCTTGCGGGAGACCCTGGCCCCTCCAGACCTTGTATAGTGATTCTCCCCGCGGGGCCTGCATCGGCTGCAGGACTCCTGCTGTCGCTCGCAATCAGGTTGCCGTTCAAGGTCCCATCGTTATTGGGCGGATTGAGGAGGACGATATTGGCGCCGGCTTTCGTGGTCAGCGTATCGACGTTGAGCGTGATATCGCCGGCTGGTGCCGATCCCTGTGTATCTGCAGTAATCAGTACTCCATTGGTGAGCGAGACGTTTTGCGCTGTAATGGAAATCGCCGGATCGGGCAGAGACTTTGAGCCATTCACGGAGACGGCTTTGAGCGAGGCATCGTCCATTGTGAACAGACCCGACCGAATGACAATGCGCCCGGCTGTATCGGCACTGGTGTCGATGCTGGCCTTTTGGGATAGGGAAATATCCCCGAACGCAGTGAAACCACGCAGGGTTGGGTCTGTGCCAGCTATGGAGACCTCTCCTGGCGAGGCGACACTTCCCAGGTTGACCTGGCCTCCGGGAGCCGAGAGACGAGCGGACTGGGAGAAACCATTCTCCGGCAAGCCGGAGCGGATATCGATATTCCCGCCCACTAACGAGAGGCTCTGGCCCTCGGCTACTACCAACTGGCTGCCTTGCACGACAATGGCTGCCGGGTTCGATCCCAAAAATCCAAATGCGGCGACCGGTGCGCTGGAGATGGCCGCGTCCTGCGGTCCTGGAATGGCGGCGAACCGTGCCCCGTCTGCCAAACGGAGATAATCCGTCGTCGTGAACGTCACGGCGCCTCCGACATTCAGCGAGGCGCCGGGGCCGAAGACGATCCCTGCGGGGTTCATCACAAAGAGGTTGGCGGTGCCGAAACCGGTCGTTTGGATGGTGCCGAAGATGTTGGACGGCTTCCCGCCGGTGACGCGGCTCAGAATATTCGCAGTGGGCAGTCCCGCATCATTGAGAAAGTTGGCGACGTGATTCGCGGGGACGCCGAACTCGCCGAAACTATGAAAGAGGTTTGGACCCTTTCCCGGGCGTGTGCCGCCGGTGATCTCGAAGGTCGTGGCGCTTTTGGTGACGGTGGTATTCAGCCCGGATGAGGTGATGGGCGAAGAAGCTTGAGCGTGGCACCAAGCCGGTATGCAGATGTGAATCAGCCCGCAGACGAGCAACGCGGATGCGAGAAGGAGGTCGTTCGCAGGCCTGGCGCGTAATCGTCTGCTCACCATAGAAGCCTTGTGATGACCCACACCTTGTGGTTGTGGTCAGAACCCCACAACGGTCGACGCAATGAGTACGGTCTGCTGGGATACCCGACTAGGTTGTTTGAGCCCTGGTAGCAATCGCCTCTCTTCGGACTCGTGCGTGTCGCCTGTGAGACTGCCTAACCGGGAGAGCATCCGTCCCGTACAACCAGAGCGAATCCTCGCTTCCCTTACCGTGGCGACCAAGGCTCAGCATACTAAGGCAGTACCCGGTTGGCGTAAAGCCTTCTCGCAGACCTATACGGGGGCTCAGTTCCGCCCCTGGTTGTTCACTACCGACGCCCTGCGCTCCTTCAAGGTGTCCGGAGAGGCGTGCATCCAGATACGAGCGGCCGCGACGAGCAGGATGAGCCCTCCGAGTAGGAGAAAAAAGAGTGCGACCATGATGATGTCTCCTGGGTGAGAGGTTTGCTCATCACTGTCATTCGAAGCGAAGGTGGTAACAGGGCTAGGTGACGCGCAAAGCTTGTGCCGTCGGTGGCGGGAGGTTCGACGGTAAGTGCGCCGAAGGAAGATCTGTAGACATTTTCATGACATTCCGTAGCAAGGGCGAGATGGCGTAAGGACTGTGCGTAGAGTGGAACAGTGTATCGGAATGGATTCTCGCGTATCGAATTCGATACGAGTGAACCCGTCTACAATTTGGCCGAAGTTGAGGATCAGGCAGAATGAGTGACGGCTTCACTCGCCGCGCAATGAGTGAAGCAAGGCCATCGCTCCCCGCCAACGCATAACACGGAGCTGCGTCTTCCTTGAGAACGAAGACGCAGCAGGTGGCGTGGAGATGAAGGCGGTTTGCTCAGCGCTGGATGGGCACGATCCAAGAGGCGTGAGATGCGGCCGGTTGAACGCAACCGGCGACAAGAAACCGGCTCTACGCCACGCCGCGCTGTTCTGTAGGGCTTGTGTTGGTCACGTGTTTCCGCGGGCGTTCCGTTGAGAAGAGAGGCAATCACCGTGCCTGTGAGTAGCCTGAACAACCGGCCCGTGAAGAGGCGCCTACGTATGCATGAATCTCTCGCCTTAGTAGTTGAACCGAAACGAGAGTGAGCCGGCGTGGATGAGGGTATCGTAACGGCCGTTGACGGTCGGGTTTTGATTGCCGGAGACGGTTCGCACTTCATACAAAGCGGCTTGGTATGCCAGATCGATCGCGAAGAGCTTTGGCTTGAGCGGACCAATCCCCAAATCGCCGCATCGGATGAGTCCCAGAAACGATCCATTCGGATGACAGGCCAACCCGATGCCGACTGAGGGAATGTGCGAGTTCGCCGAGGGGACGCCGGGATTGAAGGTGCGGTCCGGAATCTGGGTTTGCTGGTTCATGTATCCGCCGCGCAAAGCGACGTCCCATTCCGGCAGGGAGGAGAGATGCAGCCATCGATATTCGGTGCCGAACATCGCCGTATAGCCGCTTTGCCAGTTTTGCGGAAAGGGCAGTAGGCCGCCGTTGGACAAATGGATATCAAGGGTCCGGTTCGATTTCCAGCCGACATAGTCCACGTCGAATTCGAGCTTCCATTCGCGATCAGGCGTGCGTACCGGCCAGACTGCGATGCCGCCGGAGAAGACTTGCGGGAGCACGAACGTGGCCGCGGTGTTGGCCACTAATGCCCCATTGCTCAGCAGGGTGCCGGTGAGATGGAAGGTGGCCTGACTGCGATAGACCATCCCGATGTTGACGAGAGGCTTGCCCTCGCTGTTGCGGTACGGCGTGTAAAGGAGGCTGACGTTGAACCCCGCGGTGGTATCACTCCCGTTGATTTCGAGGGCGCCGGGTGGAATGCCGAATCCTCCGGGCCAGACCGATTTCTGCTCCAGGTGTCCCTCCCCGAAGAGGCCCGAGAAGGTATAGATGTCCGCGCCCAAACCGAACGACAGCTGATCGTTCAGCTTGTACGCAAGGGTAGGTTTGATATCGAGTAACGGTAGTGTCGTGAAGGTCAGCGCGCTACGAAACGGCCCATCGTTCGGGTATCTCGTCAGTGAGCCGAAGGGATTATTGAATCCAATTCCGGCGCTGAAATCTCCGAGCGCCGAAAAGCCGAGATCTTTGAGATTCGCGACCAGATAGACGTGCCCAGGAGGCGGCCAGGCCAGGCTTCCATTCCGATCCCCCGTTGCCTGAACACCGGTGGGACTCGTAAATTGAGTCGTTCCGCCGATCAGGGAGGTCCCGAACAAGGTTTGAAATCCGTGTAACTGGGTCATGCCGGCGGGGTTGTAATGCAGTGCAGAAGGGTCATCCGCTTGGGCCACGAAGGCATTACCCATGGCGGCGGCGGACGCTGATTGCCCCTGGAGACGCGGGGTCTGCGCCTGAGCGTCGGGGCTCACGAGTGCCAAGCCCAGCAGCACGAGAGTCAGAGACAGTACCAGGATGTGGCGGAATCTGCGAGGGACCAGCATAGCGTTATCGTCCTATTATCGGATCGGTTTTGCCGGAGCCGGGAAGGAACCAGTGATCGACAATTTGTCGTAACCGGGCGGCGTCGAATGGTTTGAGAAGATAGCCTTGTGCGCCGGCTTCTACGGCGGCCATGGCGCGATCCAACGCCTCAACGGCGGTCATTATCACGACCGGCAGCGCTGGCTGTTGCGGGCGCAGTTGCCGTAATACCTCAAAGCCGTCTATGTCCGGTAAGGCAATATCCAGCAGGACGCCATCGATCGGCGTCTCCGTCAGGATGCGCAACGCTGTCTTGCCGTCTGCCGCCGTGTCGACATGAAATCCTTCCGACTCCAGACGATCCCGCAAAAGGTCGCAGATGTCCGCGTCGTCATCGACCACCAGCAATCTGCGCCTGGTGGCAGGTACGGCAGCGGCAGGCTCCGGCGTGCGCGAGTGTAGAGGGAGCGTGAACGTAAACTCCGTGCCTTCATCTACCGTGCTGTGCACCATGATGCTGCCGCCGTGCAGATCCACCAGATCTTTCACAATCGCCAGGCCGAGGCCTAACCCCTTCGTTTGGCTCCGCTCTTGGTGGTGCACGCGGAAAAACGGATCGAAGAGCTTGGGTAGGGCGTCGGCGGGGATGCCTTGACCGGTGTCACGGACGACGACACGGGCCATCTCATGATCACTGACCGACAGGTCTACGTAAATATGTCCACCGTCCGGAGTGTACTTGATAGCATTATCCAGCAGATTCGTCAAAATCTGGCTGACACGATCCGGGTCCGCCCAGACCAGCAGCGCCGGATCGGGGCTCCGCAGTTCGATCTGCAAGTGTTTGGCGATCGCGAGCGGAAGCAGTTGCTCGATGACATCGCTGACCACGGTTTGAAGCGCCACGTGGTCGAAGGACAGCACGAGTTTGCCCGCCTCGACGCGGGAGAGGTCGAGCAAATCCGTGATCATACGTGCGAGCCTGGTTCCATTGGCTCTGATGCGAGTCAGATATTGCTCCTGTTTCAGGTTGAGCGATCCGACTAATCCTTCGAGCATATTGTCTGCAAATCCGACAATGCTCGTGAGGGGAGTCCGCAATTCGTGCGAGACGTGGGCGAGGAATTTGGATTTGAGCCGATCCATTTGTTTGAGCTGGGCGTTGGCGGCTTCCAATTCGGCGGTCCGTTCACGAACCCGGACTTCCAGGCCGGCGTTCAGTGCCTCGATTTCTCGATAGGCTTGCGCATTATCCAGAGCAATGGCGACCTGGCTGGCCAGCGTCATCAACATATCGAGATCGTCCTGCGTCAGCGCCTGGTTGTGCGTGCGATTGACCGAGAGCGAACCGATCACGGCATCGTGGGTTTTGAGCGGAACGGTAATGAAGGATTTCGCATTGACCATGGCGATCAATTTCTGGTCGAACGGGTGTAGCCGATCCCAGATCTCATGCACGTTATTCGTCAGCACCGGTTCGCCACGCAAAAACACGGCGCCCTCCACCGTCTCCGGATCGGTCACGGACACCTCTTGCGTGCGCAGAAAATCCGCCACATCCTGCGGCATGCCCCGCACGCGAAAGTCATATGAAACCTGCCTGGCGCGATCGAATTGCGTCACCATGGCTCGATCGTAGTGCAAATCGCGGACGATGGTGTCCAAGACATTGGTCAGGAGTTCTTCCCGGTCGAACGTCGAGCTGAATAAGAGTCCCGCGCGGTGAAGCGTCGTGAGTTCGTTGACCTTTCGACGTAACATCACGGCGGTGCTTTGTTGCTCGAGATAGGCCTCACGGAGTTCTTCATGCCTGGCATCGACGAGCTGTTCTTGATCTTTGATCAGACGTTGAAGGGGTTTGGTCGCCTGCCGCATATGGCTGGTAATCATCCACCACAAGAGAGAAGCCGGAACGGCTGCAAGCCCGAGCGCTTCGAATGTAGGAACGTCGGGCCAGCGCAAATGGACGTAGGTGAACGTGCTGGCTGCCACCACCATCGACATGGCCACCGGAATGGAACTGCGGACTTGCGGTGTCCAGGTAAACTCCCATTCACAGTACGGATCGCCATGGGCGGTGCACGAGAGATCCTTGACGGTGGCGGCGGGTGTGCCATGCAGTTGAGTTTGAACGCGCGCGATGCTGCTTTTGCAGGACAGGCAAATCACGTCGACGCAGCGTTTTCGATAGGGCCCGAATTGGACCAGGGCCCGTTCGGTAAATGTCATGCGAAGGACGGCCGAGCGTCTCGTCACCCGGCCCACCTCGAACTCCAAGACATCCCGGACATACTTCCGGCCGAAGTAGGGCCACATTTTATAAAGTTGCGGAGTTGAAAACGGGCGGCAAAGGATCTGGATCAGCGGCGGAACCTTACGGTCCGTTCCCACGTTGACGTGGAACTGGGGATCGCCGGACAACTGTTCGCAGAATTCCCTCAGGTAACAGACAAATTCGTAAGAGTAACTATTCCAGATATTGCGGAGAAACTCAGGCGTGACGTGGTACGTGCGGTCGGGCAGTCGTGCGTTGAGGAGGCGGCACAGCTCATCGACTGCCGCGCCGGCGGCTTGTGACCCGGCGGTGCGACTGAGGTAATCGCACAGGTAGTCCACGTTCGATTGGACGACGACGCCGCTGATATCGGAAATCTTTTCGCCCTTATCGTTCAGGCCAAAAGGGCGAAACTCCATGAACGGACGTTCCAGAATCGAGTGGTCACTGGAGAGAAGGTCGGTCATACGGTGGTGGCCTCCTTCCATGCATCTCCGTCATGCTCGCGCGGCACGGGCTGGTCACGCATCGGTTGCTAGTCGAAATTCCGGCAGACCGGCGCGTGCGGCATCACCAGCCGGTCGAGATCACATGTCTTCAGGTATTCGATGATGGCCAAACGATCATTCACCGGCAACTCACATCCCAAGACCCCATTGCTTTTTGCGCTGTCGCAATCCGGGGTGTTTACAAACTCGTGCCCGCGGTTGCTGTTCCCCGGCCATGCGGTCCGGAATTCAAGCCGTGGGGCTTGGCTTGGTGATTGACCGGGGCCGGCACAGTCTCCTGTCACAAAGCCCACCTGTTCAGGGTCGAACTCCATGTTCGGATCGAGCACGAAACAGGCGCGACGCTCCCGTGCGGGTGAGAGCAGTTCGTAGAGGGTCGGAATGGAGCCATTATGAAGGTACGGCGCGGTGGCCCATATCCCGAGATGCGGGCGGGCGATGTATTGGGCCTTATCCCGCCAGGTGTTCGGCCGTTCGCGATAGCTCTCGGTGCCGGTGTTGTTGACGGCCATTAACTCGCTCGTGACGTATTCCGAGGCTTCCCGCGCGGAAATGCGTCCGAGTCCCAAGAAACTTGTGTCGACGGTCCGTTGCGAGAAATTCTCCAGGTAGAGGGAGTCGGTGCCAATTTCCTGTAGCGGCACCATGGTGATGGCCAGGCTAGGGCCATTGCCGGAAGCGTTGGGGATCTTTGCGGGGACGTGGCAATGGGCACAGAGATTCGGAATCCCCTTAGCCTTGTTGCCGTGGTACAGATCTTTGCCCCGTGTGGCCAGTTGTCGATTGATGGGTGGAAGGACCGACGGCCACTGCGGCGGAGGCAGGCGGCGGGCGAGGTTTTCGAGCGTCGTCAGTGAGGTGACATCGACGGACGAGTGGAACAGTTTGTTCTTGTCCGAGGGAGTGGCAATACCGGGACGCGCCCAACTGAAAAGCCCAGCATTGACGCCGATCACCTGTCCGATATTCCTTGCCAAAGGATGTTGAATCGAGCCAGCCCATTGAACCCAGTCAAACTCCCACACGCCCCACAGGGGAGGAATACTGACGGGGGCATTGGCGGGTCTGAGATTGTCGGGATTGAGCGGTGCAAAGACCGTGTTCCCGCCACGGCCGAGTGCATCGAATCGGCCTGGCCCCCATTGCTCGGGAGAAATATCTCGTCCGCTTCGCACAATGAGTCCTTGAGTGAGGAGCCTTACGTTCTGGGCGAGCGTCGTGAGCGTATAGGCAGTCACGGCTTCTCCACGGTTGGCCAGGACGCGAGTCGCAAAGGTCTTAAACGGCTCAGGGGGAGCCTCCTCTTTCAGGCGCTTGATGAATGCGGACATATCGGGGGGCGTCAGCGCGCCTAGCCGTTGAACCAGGGCTTTCACGAACGTCGCGTTATTTTGGAGCGAGGGGCCGCCCTCGATTCTGATGGTGTGTTCTTTGTAGCGAAATTGGGTCGTGTGACAAAACGAACAGGTGAAGCCGACTTGAGGAATAGGGACGCTTGCCCCTTCGGTTTTGGCAAAGCCGACCGGGAGTTTGTCGGGATGATGAGGATCTTCGACAAGCCCCGTCAGCGAGAAGGTTTTGGCCAGTGACTCATCGAGTAGTGCCACGAACCAATCATAGGGAATCAGCTGAGTTCCGGCTGACAGATGGTACCACTGCTGCAAGTCCTGATCCGACAAGCTCTGATTTAACGACTCGACAGGGATCTGGTTGAGGGGCGGGTCGACTGCTCGGCAGTGCAATGGAGACAATGTTAGAAAAAGTGCGGTCAGGAGTAAGGAGCGGTGAAGACGGATGCGCATGATTCATCTCCTCATGAAGGACGAGAGCAATGAGTCGGGCTACGCAGGGTCACTTCGATGCTCAAGGAACCGAGACGACGGCATTCTTGTATGAGCAAGGGCGGCATCGGTGGAGCGGAAAATTCGCAGCCCTGTCGGCAGTAGGCAACTCATGTGCCATATGCGCGGACGAAGGGTACCTGGATCGCTCGATGAATGCCAATAGATTTTAAAAGACGTGTTGTCAAGGAGGTGAAACTGCGGGGTTGTTCGTGAAGCGGCGGTCCAGCAAGAACACTGGTGGCGGAAAGTCGTGGGGGTGAAAAGAGAATGTTGGCGCGTGACTATTGATGCAAGTGCTTCATGGCGGCGGCGCAGAGGATGATGAAGAAGCCCATCCAGAGCGCGGCGCGTTGAAAGGGAATGGACTCGTAGTTTTCGCCTTCCTCTTCTTCGTCCTGATCCGTTTTGAAAATCACGGTATAGAGGAACAGCGTGAGGAGGCAGAGGACCAGAATCAGCTTGATGCAGAAAATCCACAAATACTTGGGGTGGTTCTGCATGCCCTGGCCAGTCTGAGAGACGAAGATCTGATTGACGTAATGGAGGTTGATGCCGCCGGTAAACAGGAGGACAACCAACAAAATTCCCGCCACCCGCTTGTAATGCTTGTAAAAGGCATCGGTGATCGGGCGGACATATTCCTTGGGCAAGGCGGCCTCAGCAAGGCCAGGCTTGACGGCCATCACGATGAACGCGAGTCCGCCGATCCAGATCACGGCCGAGAGGAGATGGAACCAGTGATTCACGATGGGAATGAGCTGGTTCAGGTCAAGGAAGATGCTTTGTACGGAATCCATGATAGATGGGCTAGGGTGGATCGCAAAGGTAGCGGAGTTTACCGAAGGCCTGTCTCTCGCCGGCTCCTAATCCTTCCCTCTCATATCGAAATTGAAGACCGGCGCGTCGTTGCCGAAACGCTTCTTTCGCAACTCTTCCATTAATTCGATGGTCACGAGGGCGATGCCGTTCTCACGAGCATGACGTTCCACGCCCTTTTTCACCATCGCGCGGAGAAAATAGGGAATCCGACTGAGTCGAAGCTCAGAGGCTTCGTCCCATGCGACTTCACTTTCTTCAGGCGTGTTGAAGGCGACTTTGATCTTGTCGCCGCCTTTCGGCGTATAGAGGCACCACTGATCCTCATCCAGCCAGTCGCCATGATCCACGTAGGGACGAGCCCGACAGCCACCACAGATATCGGTGTATTCGCAGTCGCCGCATTTGCCTTTGAGCTGAGGGTAGCGGAAGGAGTTAAACACGTCCGACCGTTCCCACAAAGCGGCAAAACTCGTCTCCCGAATATTGCCCGCCGACAGCGGCATATAAGGGCAGGGCGTCAGTTCGCCGTTTGGCGTGACACGGGCATAATTGGTACCGGCAAGGCACCCTCCGCCCATATACCCAGTCGCCTTGGTGAGCGGGGAATTGGGATCCTTCTCGTACGCCAGCCGCTTGAAGTGCGGAGCACAACGTGCCCGAACCAGCATGTCTTTATATTGGTCCTGGCAGTCCACCAGATATCCCAACACCTCTTCGTACTGTTGCGGTGTGATATCAGTCAGCTCTTCCCCGCGTCCGGTACAGACCATGAAAAATACATTCAAGACTCGCGCGCCCAGGGTATGGGCCCATTCCACTACGGCGGGGAGCTCTTGATAATTCATAGGTTGGGCACTGAAATGCACCTGGAACTGAAGGCCATTACGCTTGCAGGCCTCAATGCCGGCCAATGCGCTGGCAAAGGCGCCTGGCACTCCGCGAAAGTGGTCGTGTTTGGCGGGATCAAGGGAGTCAATGCTGATGCCGACGCCCATCACACCGATTTCAACCAGCGTCTTCGCCATCCGATCATTGATCAGCATCCCATTGGTCCCGAACACCACGATAAAGCCCAGTCCTACTGCATGGCGGGCAATGTCGAGAATGTCAGGACGGACAAGCGGTTCTCCACCGGTGATGACCAGCAGGCAACCTTTATTGACTTCGGCAATCTGATCGATGAGGCGAAAGCATTCCTCCGTGCTGAGTTCATCCGACCCGCCGCCGGCCTTGGTTGTGGCGTCGAGATAACAATGGTCGCACTTAAGATTGCATCGCTTGGTGAGGTTCAGGGCGACGAGATACGGCTTGAAGTCATCAACCGTCCGGCCATCATTCGGCGCTGCGGCCGGTGAGGTCGGAGAGATGAACTTCGAGATCTGCTGTTGAAGTGACTCCAGCTTGTCTCCAAGAAAGGGGATATTGAGAACCGGCAACGACTTTCCCATCACCGGTTCGCCCCGGTCTTGGAGGAACCTGTCAGGTTCGCAATCATGTCCTTTAAGTTGCCGGTCTTCATGGCATCGGCCATGTAGCCCTTGGCTTGCTCAATCCCTTCAGTCGCGACTTCCAGGGTGATGACTGTCGTGCCGATCTTGTCGGCATGTTTCTCGATCAGCGCCTTGGTGCATTCCCGCATAAATCCTTCCGGTGCCCGATCTAGTCGGCCTTGTGCATCCGGGGTCCAGGTGTAAGGGGATGATGGTTCTTGAGCAGCCTGGGCCTGTGCACTGTCAGTTCCGTTCGCCGTACTGGATTCGGTCCCGTTGGCGGTCGGCAAGTCGGCAGTAGGTTGACCTCCCGTGCCGGTCCCCTTGTTCGCAAAAATCGGGGTGTAGTCTTCGGACGCCGCTTCTTGAATCATGGGGTTGGCGTATTCGAGGGTGATCGTCGTCATGCCCAGTTTACGGGCGCTCTTTTCGATCTTGGCTTTGGCCCGGCGGCGCTGGAATCCGGCCGGCACCGCGCGAATCGCTTCCTTGGCATCTTTCGTCCACTGCATTGGAATGTCGTCATAGGCGACGTCGGTCTCAAGACCGCCCTCCGCTTTGGCTGCCGCTTCGAAGATCGACTTGTCGACCTGTTTGAATCGATCGCCCTCAGCGCTGCACACAGGGCATTTGACAGGCGTATCGCCCTTGCCGATATAGCCGCACCCGTCACAGACAAAATAGTTCTGGCTCATGCGGTCCAGGTAAGCCTGTGTGCCGGGGCTAAGGGCCGGCTTTTCTTCCACGACTTGCGTCATCATTCCGCTCAGCGTGGAGCCCATCAGATCTTGTGCGACGGAATCGTCGGCTTGCATCTTGTCGCGATCAATACCGGCCGCGTCCAGGTTTCCACCCAAGGCGCGCATGGCGTCCATCGCGCCTTTCGGCAAGATATGGCCAACGGCGGAATCCACAACCGTATTGCTGATAATCGTGTGCCCTTTTTCAATGGCGTAGCGGTGAATGGCGGTTTTGGCTACTCCACGGGCAAACACGGGGATACGTTCCATTCGGCGCAAGGCTTCTTCCGTCCAGGCAATGGTGTATTCCGCCTGGGTGTCGATCGGGGGCACGTATTTCCGGTTGGAGACCAGGATATTGCATGAAGCCGCGCGGAGCAGATTTTCCGTGTTGCTGCCGATGTCCATGTCTTCGTCGCTGTGGACACCGATTCGGCCCACGATGAGGAGCCAAGGATTCTCTTTCCGCACGTACTGAATGATTTTTTCGAAGGCTTTGCCGTCGAGCAGGGTCGTTTTAACATCGGTCTCTTCGGCTTGCGCAATTTCGCGGGAAATGTCGAGGTGCGACTGGTAGATCTTGGCCAAGCCGCTGTCGATGACTTCCTCATGCAATTTTTCCTGCTCTTTGAAGCGAAAAACCTTACCGGCCTCTTCATTGAGAACGCCGGAGATGCTGTGAAACGCCGCATAATGGAAGTAGGGATCGAAAGCGGAAATGACCTCGACCGGCACATTGAAGGCTTTGCCGAGCGCCAACCCGGTCATGAGCCCGCCGAAGGAGTAGGGGCTACCGTCGACGGCGACGACGATTTTCCCCGTGCCGACGGGGGTCGGCTGCTTGATGATCAGCATGTCGGAGTTGCGCACGCGACGCAGGACCCGTTCAGTATTGCTGCCGATGACGCTATCTTTAACGGCTCCGACTCCCAAGGCTCCCATGATCACGAGGTCGTACGCGTTGGTGTTGATGTCTTCCGCCAGGACTTTCCAGTTGCGGCCCTCTAGGGAACGACGCTCCACCGGCAGGTTGGCTTCGTTACATTTCTTGTCGACGTAGTCGAGGTAGGAGTCCGTGATGATCTGAAGTCCGCGGGTAATGAGCGAATCATGGATTTGGCGCTGACGGTCGAGCTCTTTCTCGTCGTGATATTCTTCCGGAAGGCCGGCCTCCATCTGCTTAAATCGCTTATCGTGCATCTTCGCCGCGTAGACATGGCTACCCACGATCTTCGAGCCATAGGTTTTCGCCAGCTCAACTCCGACATCGACGGCTGTATTGGAATGGTCGGAATTATCGACCGGGATATAGATCGTCTTGTACATCGAAACGCCTCCTAGGCAAACACTCTATAGGGGGATGAGATCAGAGAACCGCCGAGAATTCAGACGGTTGAATGGAACTTTACCCCAAAAGAAGCGGCATGATAGCACCGTGTTCTCGGGGATTGCAAGCAAACCGACGGTGGTCAACGGGTCTGTGGATAGTCGCTAACTCGTTGGACTCACAGCTGTCTTTTCCGTTGCGGCGGCTGTCGGGTGAGCGGGGCGGCGTGACCGAAGAATCTCTTCCAACGTCAAGAGCGCTTCACGTCCCGAGTTATTCTGAATCCCGCGAATGAGATTCGCATCGGCATAATGAGCCTGGTCCGGCTTCGCCTCGGAAGGAGTCGTTTGAGACAGGGAGCCAGTCCAGGCCCGAGGATCGCGACTGCCTTCTTTCTGCTGCCAGGCCGTCAGGCACGCCTTGGCGATGAGTTTGTTGAGCGGCGCCGGATTGTACAGCAGTTTACGAATGCTCGTCGGCGTCAGCATGAGCGGGTTATAGCCGGCCGAAAGGTAGCCCTCTTCCAGCAGCCGATGCTCCAGGTCCGTATTGGGTTGGATTCCCAGGAAGAACATGAGCGGAAACACACGCTCCTCCCCTAAAATTGAGGCGACCTTTTTGTAGGACTCCACGCTCTGCAGCAGGCTCTCTTCCGTCTCCTTGGGAGAATTCAGCGAATAATTGAGGATGACCTTGCCCTTGAAGCCGGCTTCGGCGAGATACCGACAGCCATCGTACAGGCGTTCGAGCTTGAAGCCCATGTGCAGATTGTTCAGTACTTCCTGAGACCCGGAGGTGATGGCGACTTCCAAATCTCCGACACCCGATCGCACCATCAGCTTGGCCAGTTCCGGCGTGATGAGCGAAGTGCGGATATAGCCCGACCACTCAATCTCCAGTTTTTCGCTCAGGATTCGTTCCAGAATCTCCGTGCACTGAGGGTACGCCTCTTTCCCGGTAATGAACTGGGCATCGGTGAACCAGAAGCGACGGGCACCCCATTGATGATAGTGCTGGGAGATGTCCTTGACGACCATTTCCGGCGGGCGATACCGTACTCGCTTGCCTTCAATGTAGGGATAAAGGCAGAAGGCGCAATCGTAAGGACAGCCGCGTTTCGTCTGGACGCCGATCGATTCATCCATATACGATGGGTGCTGCGGGAAAATGGAGGTCAGGTAAGGCAGATCGACGGTTAATGCGTCGAGTAACGCCGGTGACCCCTGCGTTCCCTTGCGGGTCCGTTTTCCTTCCCGAACGATATAGCGTTCGTGTTCAAGCGATTCGCCATTGACCACCTTCAGGATCGCGTCTTCGCCCTCACCAAGGATTCCAATGGTGCCTTCCGGAAGTTTTTCGATCAGTTGATCGGCAAACGCCGTGAACGCTCCACCGCCGATCATGATCTGGGTCTTGGGAAATTCCTTCCGGATCAACCAGGGATAGGACAGGTTCGCGCGAATATGGCTGTAATACCGGTAGAGCTGTTTGAGGCCGGCGAATGACGCGGCTACCCGCTTGATCGGATTGCTGGCGAAGTAAAAATTAAAGGCATGCTCCAGCGAGGCGTCACCTTCGTGGGGGGAGAAAATCTGAATGTCCCGCCATGAAAAACAGACCAGGTCCGGCTTGAAATCCAGCGTGGCATCGCGGATGGCTTGCGTCCGCTGCGATTCGGGGAACAGCGACAGATCGAGAATGCGTTGCCGCACTTCCGGCTTCCGGCGATGGATAAAGTCTGCCAGATAGGTCACGCCGATCGGGTAGACCTTTTTACAGGGCAGGAAAATGTAGAGGATGGAATTCATAAAACGGTTGTGCTGTTGATCTGGTGAGATGTGAGTCGAAGATGACGGTCGCTCACTCAATACTAAAAATTCATAACTTTCTAGCGGTTACTTCGTGGCCACGTGGATGGCGACGATGCCTCCAGTGAGGTTCCGGTATTTCACCTCACGGAATCCCGCCTCCCGCAGCAGCGTGGCCAAGCGTTCTTGATCGGGAAAGGTTCTGATCGAGGCCGGCAGATACTCATACACACCGGTTCGATCCCGCGCGACCTTGGTGCCGACCCAGGGGAGTAGACGGAACGAATACCAATCATAGAGCGCGCGCAACCAGCCATAGGCCGGCCGTGAGAATTCCAAGCAGACGAAACGGCCACCCGGCCGCAAAACCCGCCGGATTTCCGTGAAGGCCTGGGTCAGATTGCCCACATTGCGCATGCAGAAGCCCGTCGTCACGGCATGGAAGGTGTCATCGGGGAATCCGAGTTGCTCGGCATTGGCCTGCAGGCAGGTAATCCGATCGAGAAGTCCTTGCCCGGCGACTTTGCGGAGCCCTTCGGCCAACATGGCGTGGTTCAAATCCGAGGCCACCACATGGCCCTGTGCACCCATTTTCGGTTCGATCAGCAGCGCGAGATCCGCCGTTCCGGCGCCGATGTCGAGCGCGCGTCCATTCATGACCGTGGGCACGTAGGAGGCTGTGAGGCGTTTCCAATGGTGGTGGAGGCCGAAGCTGAGCAGGGTATTGTTGAGATCGTAGACGCCCGCGATGGCGGTGAACATGCGCTGGACGGCCTGTTCACGAGCCTGGCCGGACCAGGTCGAGACGGCTTTCGCCGCACCCTCAGACGGCTCGGTTATCGGAGATCGTTCTGCCCGTACCATGGGAGGGTGGTAGCACCCGCTTTCAAGCTTTGTCAAGAAGCGTGGAGGGGCTGTGATGGAAAAGGACACTCTGGCATACTTCCTCCAACCAAGGACTGAGAGGGAGCGTATTGTGGAGTAGAGTGAAAGAGGCGAGCACCGCCCTCTGAAATGACTGAAACTGTGGATTCAGCGATCTGAAATGTCGAGGCATTGATGATGGGCCTGAACGTAGCGGATGAAACGAATGTAGATCCATCTGCCTATGAGATCTGGACCGCTGTCCTATGAAGGGCTGGGTGTACATTTTTTCCAATCAAGCCATGCCTGGCCTGGTGAAGGTTGGATTTACCACCAAAGATCCTGAGCTGAGAGCGTCCGAACTCAATCACACGGGATCTCCGCGCAGGCATCTTGTCGATTATGACGTTCTGGTTGAACAGCCGAGAAATATAGAGCAAAAGGTCCACAAAGAACTTGCTGAATACCGCGAAGGCAAAGAGTGGTTTCGGTGTACTCCAGAGTTCGCTATCTCGGTAATCCAGCGGATAGTCGGTAACGGGGTAATCGCAGAGTCCTTTAAGCGGGCAGATCGCATAAAGGCAGGGGAAATTCGTCGGCGACAAGAAGAGGAAAAGAAGAACCGGGAACGCGCCGAAGCCATGTGGCAAGACCAGGAACGGCAGATAAGGACAACATATGAGCAACGATTACAGCAGGCATTTCCGGAACGTGCAGTGTGGGGCTACATCATTGTTGGGGTAATGATGTGTCTTTTTGCATTGGTTGGTTTTGGACCGAAGCTTTCGGATGGTTGGATTATGTTTTGGTCCATTGGCCTTGGCACCATAGGAGGGCTGATGGGTAGGACATGGCACCGTGACTATGAGAGGTCTTCCGATGACTATCGAGCAATCCTACAGCAGCGAGACCAAGAACTCTCACCCGTGAGGAATTATCTCGTGATTGCTTGTCTGAAGTGTGGACAGAACCTCCGAATCCCGCGAGGGAAAAAGCTGATGGTTAAATGTTCGACTTGTCGAACAGAGTTCATTCACCAAAGCTGAGTCCAATGAGGCTGGTACCTTGATAAAGGTTACCGTAGAGAACGATACCGTGCTTTGCACGGCCGAGTTGAACGGTCGATTCGGCGTGTATCTGGACACTGATTCACTGATTGACCTTGCCAAGAAATCATCACGTCGTCGCCAGCGGTTTCTGTGTGCCCTTCACCAAGGGGAGATCTCCTGTTTTCCTATACCAGTGCACTGGAAATAGCTAGAACGGCAGGAGACACCAGAGCAGCGATAAGGAGTTTCCTGGATGAGGTAGGGCCTCACTGGACTCCAATAGAGCTGAATCCTTGGAAAGTTGTAAGGGGTGAAGCTGTCGGACCTTCAGGCCAAGCAGCGGTTTCCGAATCTTTCATGGAGGCGTATTTTCGCGAACGCATCTATGATCTCTCAGCAGAGGGCTGCAAAGTGTTGGACTTGTCTCCTCACTCGTTTTTTCGTTTGGGCTCAGTGCTGGACTGGACGCAGGAGCACTGTGATGATATTCGCTGCCATGCGGTTAAGATAGACGGGTTATTTTTCAGCTGTCTGAAACAGCTTCGCGAGAACTTCGATAAGAATCCATCTGCGCTAGACCGTGAAGCCCCATCTTTGCCCTTTGACCATCGACGCCCGGCAACATTCATTCTAACTCAGCTTCTCCGCAAGCTCGTTATTGAAGCAAAAGCATTTCAATATAAGAACAACGATGGGTTGGATTTTTGCCACGCGGTGCTGGCCTCCGCCTACGGCAGTATGATAACGCTAGATAGACAGTGGAAGAGACGTGTGGAAAATCTCCCCTGGCAGAACCCTCATCCAAAAGTGTATTACCGACCCCAGGTGGACGAGCTGGTTGATTTGCTCGAAGGTCTGGCGACATCAAGACGAGGTGTTGCGCCGATCAACGGTCTTCATGAGTTAATGAACTAAGGATTCTGCAGGGACGGTTCGCAGCTACAATGAAGTTCACTTGGTTGATGTTGAGGATGCGAGGCCAGGCGTGATGACCACACGGGATGCAGTACTGAAGGTGCTGGAAGCCAATCGCCACACACTCCAGGCTTATGGCGTTCGCAGTCTGGGTTTGTTCGGATCGGTCGCTCGTGGGGACGCCACGGCAGCAAGTGATCTTGATTTCGTCGTTCAATTCGACAGGAAGTCCTTCGACGGGTATATGGATGCGAAGGCCTTTTTGGAGAGCCTCTTCGGCTGTCGCGTAGACTTGGTGATTGAAAGCACAATCAAGCCTCGGTTACGAGGCGCAATTCTGCGAGAGGCAGTGCATGCCGCGGGATTATAGGGTTTACGTTGATGACATCATCGGAGCGATCGAGAAGATTCAGCGGTTTACAGTGGGCCTTGATCGAGAGACATTTTCCCAGGATGAAAAGACGTTCGATGCGGTGATTCGCAATCTCGAAGTGATCGGTGAGGCGATCAAGAAGATTCCCGAAGACGTCCGCACGCGCTATCCTTTGGTGGAATGGAAGAAGATCGCGGGTGTCAGAGACATTCTCGTGCATGAATACTTCGGAATCGATGTCGAGATTGTCTGGGATATTCTCCAAAACAAGCTGGCTCCGCTGGAAATTCAGATGAGGCAGATTTTAGCGGACCACTGAAATCCCGCTTGATCTGCTCCTAATCCCCTCGATGTGCTAGGTGTCTTCCGTGGGTCTCAGGCCGCTGCGCGCGTGTCGGTCTTCGCGGCAGAATCTTTCCACTGACCCACTTCGAGGCTGTCCAGCCAGTCCAGGAGTTTGCCGACGTTTTCGCCCTCGAAGATCGATCCGTGCTGCGGGCAGATCATCTTGGGCTTGATGGCGCGAACGCGTTGCACCCATCCACGGAGCGCGGTAGTTGAGGGCATCCAGCGAAGATGGAAGCCACGCATGTATTGGATGTGCTGCTCGAAGTCCGTGACGACCAGGCTGGCATGGTGATCCGGAACCAGGGCGCTGCCGACGTCACCCGAGAACAGGATCCCTGCGATCGGGTCGTAGAGCGAAAAATTGCCTGAAGAATGGCAGTAATGGGCCGGAACCGCCTCCACCTCCGGACCCTGCGCGCCGATCTTGATGCGCATGCCGTCGTCGGGAATCGGATTCAGCGTAATCACGGCACCGGTGCTGAAGTGGCTGACAAAGCCCGTCCAGAGCCAGGAACAATAGGTCTTGATCGCGGGGTTCAGGTCGAGCCACAGGGCCAGCGACGAGCAGATGTCCGGGTCCTGGTGGCTGATAAAGATCGCTTGAATATCCTGCATACGGACATGCTTGGCCAGTTCAGCCAGGACTTGAGGGAAAATTTGAATGCCTCCCGGATCCAGCAGCATGGCCTGGCCGCGGTGGATGATCACATATTCGTTGGTGTCGATGACGTGGTCGTCCTTTTCGGGGTCCCGGCCGATGACCACCCACTGATGACCATCGGTGTTGAATAACACCTTACTTTGCATAAGTATGCCCTTTCAGCAGCAGGCCGAGGAGTTCTTGTCCATGTTCGATGGCATCTTTCATCGCGCGTGTTTTGTGATCGAGGTCATCGACGACAGAGCTGATTTCGGCTGCCAGGTTCTTGAAGTTGGCCTCCGCCTCTGCCAGGCCGGCCGCCTCAGAGGAGATGCAGAAGGCCATATAGCGCGCGGTGAGTCCGATCATCTTCAGGCCGTTCAGCGCCTGATGGGTTTCTCCCAGACAGCGAAGGGCATTCTTCAGCCGATCCTGCAGCTCGGCAAGATTCGCTTGGCAGTGATGCACCAGGTACTGGCGATTCTCTCGTTCAATGGCTCCCCCTGCCGTGAATGCCGGGTGTTGCGCTAATTGAGTCACGTCAGCGGCCGTGGTGAAGCGAAGGTGAGCGAGTGTATCGAAACCCGTGGACTTGGAGGAGGGGGCACCGTGCGTCATCGCGGAAACGAGGCTGGCAATCAATTGGTGGTAGCGCCAGATAATATTCGAACTGCTGGCGGTGACCTTGGCCAGTCCGGCACAGAGATGCTCCAGGGCTTCCACTTCGGGCCGGATTTCCTTGGGGGTGTTGTTCAGGATCTCGACCAGTGCCAGCATGGGCCGGCCCTTTCCCCCGGGTATCTTGGCGGCTTGGACTACGCCGTTATTTGCCAGGATTTGCATGGAGAGGGAAAGCTGCTGCAGGGAGCGGCTGACGTTGAGGATATCGACGGTGATCCCGAACAGCTGGTTGATATTCCGCTTGAAGAGGCTTAGCACGTCATGCATGGCAGCCGTCAGAATTGTGGAGGGTTGTGGGTGCGGGGCAAAGGCTCCCGCAGTTCTCTATCGGCACAGTGAGGGAAAACTGAAATCCCCTCCGGCGGTCGAGAAGTGTCGATATTTTGACAGTTCAGCCAGCGTCGGTGTCGGTCGTATGCCGAGACTCGAGAATCGGCGTGATATAATCCCGCGCTTATGAGCAATTCCATCATTATCAAAGGCGCGCGTGAACATAATCTGAAGAATCTCGATGTCGAGATTCCACGGGACAAGTTGGTCGTCATGACCGGCCTGAGCGGGTCGGGGAAATCCTCGCTGGCCTTCGACACGATCTATGCGGAAGGGCAGCGGCGGTATGTCGAGTCGTTGTCCGCCTATGCCCGGCAATTTCTCGAACAGATGGGGAAGCCCGACGTGGACTCCATCGAGGGCTTATCGCCGGCCATCTCGATCGAACAAAAGAGCACCAGCCACAATCCCCGCTCCACCGTGGGGACGGTCACGGAAATCTACGACTATCTGCGGCTGCTCTATGCCCGCGTCGGGCACCCGTTCTGTTTTCAATGCGGACAGGAGATTACCGCTCAGACGGTGCAGCAAATGGTGGATGCCATCTGCGAACTGCCCGAAGGATCGAAGTTTCAGATCCTGTCTCCTATCGTGCGCGGACGGAAGGGGGAATATCGCAAGGAACTGCTGGAGATGCGCAAGGCGGGGTACGTGCGCGCGCGTATCAATGGCGAGATGGTCGATCTGGGCGACGACATCACGCTCGACAAACAGAAAAAGCACAACATCGAAATCGTGGTCGATCGGTTGGTGATGAAGCCGGGTGAGGCCTTGATGCGGCGGATCGCGGATTCCGTCGAAACCTCGGTGAAGCTGGCCGGAGGTTTGGTGGGAGTCCTCTCGGAGACCGGCAAGCTGCATCTCTACAGCGATAAGCTCGCCTGTATCAAATGCGGAGTCAGTTATCCGGAGATTACGCCGCGCGTGTTCTCATTTAACAGCCCGCACGGCGCCTGCCCGGCTTGCGACGGAATCGGCTACGCCATGACGCCGGGGGCATCGGAGGAAGATGACTTCACCCTGCTCGAACGGTGCGAGACCTGTCAGGGCGCGCGTCTCAAGCCCGAAAGTCTGGCCGTCAAGATCGCGAAACAGTCTATCGCCGAAATCACCGGCCTCTCCGTGCGCGCGGCAGCGGATTTTTTCGCGACATTGAAATTCACCGAACGTGAACTCGTCATCGCCCATCGCATTCTGAAGGAGATTCGGGAACGGTTGGGGTTCCTCGTCAATGTCGGGTTGGATTATCTCACGCTGGATCGACCAGCCGCGACCCTCTCGGGAGGGGAGGGCCAGCGTATTCGATTGGCCACGCAGATCGGCTCGGGCCTGGTCGGCGTGTTGTACATTCTGGATGAACCGTCCATTGGACTCCATCAGCGAGATAACCGGCGACTGCTGCAGACGTTGCTGCGTTTGCGCGACCTTGGCAATACGGTGATTGTCGTCGAGCATGACGCGGAGACGATGGAAGCTGCGGACTACATTCTCGACTTGGGTCCCGGCGCCGGCACCCATGGCGGTCGAATCATCGCCCAGGGCACTCCGAAGCAGGTGAAAGCGAACCCGGATTCGTTGACCGGCCTCTACCTGCGCGGCGCGCAGATGGTGTCCCTGCCGAAGCGCACCCGCAAACCAAAAGGCTTTGTCACGATTGTCGGGGCGAAAAAACATAATCTGAAAGGCGTGACCGTCAACGTGCCGCTCGGCCTATTGACCTGCGTCACGGGCGTGTCGGGATCGGGGAAAAGCACCCTCGTGCTCGAAGTCTTGTTCCACTCGCTCTCGCAGTTGCTCTATCACAAGAAGCCGAAGATCGACGGCTGCAAAGAAATCAAGGGCGTAGATGCGCTGGATAAAATCATCGACATCGATCAATCGCCGATCGGGCGCACGCCCCGGTCGAATCCCGCTACCTACACCGGACTCTTCACGTTCATCCGCGATCTGTTTTCCAATTTACCCGAGTCTCGCGTGCGCGGCTACAAGCCCGGCCGCTATAGCTTCAACGTCAAAGGCGGGCGCTGCGAAGCCTGCCAGGGCGACGGGCTGATCAAAATCGAAATGCACTTCCTGCCCGACGTCTACGTGACCTGCGAGGTCTGCAAAGGCCAGCGTTATAACCGCGAGACGTTGGAAATCCAATACAAGGGCCGCAGTATTGCCGATGTCCTCAACATGACCGTGGATGATGCGTTGGAGTTTTTTGAAAACATCCCCTTTATCAAGTCGAAACTTCAGACGCTTCACGACGTGGGATTGCACTACGTCAAGCTGGGTCAGTCGGCCACCACCTTGTCGGGCGGCGAAGCGCAGCGGGTGAAGCTGTCACGCGAACTTTCCAAACGCCCCACCGGTCGCACCATGTACATCCTCGATGAACCGACCACCGGCCTCCACTTCGCAGACATTCAACGATTGCTGGACGTGCTCGATCGTCTAGTCGAGACTGGGAATACCGTCCTGGTGATCGAACACAATCTCGATATGATCCGCAACGCGGATTGGATCATCGATCTCGGTCCCGAAGGCGGCGACCGCGGCGGCGAAATCGTGGCGGAAGGCCCGCCGAAGGAGATCGCCAAGGTGAAACGGTCGTACACGGGACAGGTGTTGAGGGACGCGGGGGTGTGAGGGATGGCGTGCTCGGTGTCGGCATGATGCGATGGGCGGAACCTGCTCACGACCCGCTACAGTCTGCCGTGCGCGACTCTGAAGCGCGACCGAAGGCCGCATGCCGTCGCACAACGGCGGGTTTATCCGCTACATCTTGACGCGCCCGCCATGCCGACTCCGAACGCGCCATCCCTCACACCTCCGCTAAGAAGGGAAGGGGAGGGGAGAGAGCGGACTGGCCATCCTTCTTGCTCGCGCAACCTGCGGCTTCGGAAGGCCCTCGTTGGACGCGCGCAATTGAAGGACGTCTAGCCCGCCCGCTTTGGTGAGTGTGGGCTGACGGAGACCGCAGCCACCGCTCAAACATTTATTGAGGGGAAAGGTGTTGTTGTCGCCCCTCCAACTCTAGCTAAAGAAGGAGTCCATGCACACGATCCTACTTCTCACCATCTCCAACATCTTCATGACCTTTGCCTGGTACGGGCATCTCAAGTACAAAGACTCACCGCTGTGGATCGCGATTCTCGCAAGTTGGGGCATCGCGTTCGTGGAGTACTGTTTTCAGGTGCCGGCCAACCGGATCGGCCATTATGAATTCACGGCGGCGCAGCTCAAGACGATTCAAGAGGTCATTACCCTGATCGTCTTTTGCGTCTTTTCTGTCTTCTATTTGAAGGAGGAGCTGAAGTGGAACTACCTCGCCGGGTTTGCTCTGATGATCGGCGCGGTGTTCCTCGTGTTCAAGGAATGGTGAGGGATTCCCGTAGGGCGCTGAAAGCGTTCTTCTACTTGAACCAACGCTCGTACATGTAGAGCAAATCCAGCGTCAGTCTGGCGCCGAAGGTCGGGCCGTAATCCTTCTGGTTGATGAGATCGTTCCAGGTTTCGAAGGTAAACGCCGAGTAGCGCAATGCCAGCGACACAAAGCGTTCTTCCAGCGCATCTCCCCGGTGGTCCACGAACAGACCGGAATCGACGGTTACCGCAAGTTCAATCTCCCACGGGGTGCAATCCTTCCAGTGGTGATAGTTGCCCAAGCCCACCGACGCCTGGGCGAGATACGATTGCGGCGCGACTTGATGGAAGGCGGCGCCACCATAGGGCCGGCCGTATCGTGCCAGTCCGGAAATCCGGAGATAGTCGCCGAGCACTGGAATCACGTCGAGAATCGCCAGTCGGCGAAACCCCGCCTGTACATAGGGCTCATAGTATAACGATCCTCCGGCTCCGCCCACGCCGGCAAAAAACACATCGCTGGTCCCCAAGAGGCCGAACCACCGCGTCATGGTGCCGCTCAGCATGAAATCATTGGCCTCGCGCTTGTCACCGACCGGCACGGGAGCGAAGCCGCGCAATTTATGCACCACATCGTTTTGCAGGAACCGGCTCGGTCCGTCACGGGTGGGCCCTCCGCCTGCAGTGAGGTTGAGATTCCAGCCGGGCAGCTGGGTGAGCGGTGTGGTCCAACTCAGGGTGAAGAAGTTGAACCCCATGGTCTGGTTGATGTCGTTGTAGCGTCTCCCTGCTCCATCAAACTGGGTAAACCGGTCCACGACGGCGGTGCTCAGCGTCAGGGTCGGGTCATGATCGGGAAACGCGATCGCGCCCCAATGCACGCTTTGGGGCGGGGATTCAGCGCGAATGAGGCTGGGAACTGTGCAGAGCGCGAAGGCGAGCGCCACGATCCATCGACGATTCATAGGCGCGCGCATCCTGCCAGTATTGTCGCGATGTTGGCAACTGTTCTTTGCTGAGGCACGCGCCATGCCCGGATGGCGGATGACGGTCGATGAGTCCCGTCGCTACTTGCCCAGAAATTCGCCGATGGGATGCAGGGGTTCGAGGTGATCGCACATGATCTTGAACGTCGCGAGCAGGGGAACGGCCAGGAGCGCGCCGCCGACGCCCCAGATCCAGCCCCAGATCATGATGGCTAGGACCAGGACCACCGGGTTGCTTTCCAGTCGCCGCCCTAAAATCATCGGCGATGCGAAGGATCCTTCCAGAATGGCCAGCACCCAATAGACGCCGCCGACGAAAAACATCTGCGCGAGGTCGTCGAACGCCAAGGCGGCGACCAACATCACCGCGACGATGCCGACGATACGGTCGAGGTACGGGATGAAGGTCAACAGTCCGGCCATGGCGCCCACAGGATGGGGTTCGGCATCCCCAGGAGGTGCATGGCAATGCCGACGGCGGTGCCCAGCGCGAGGTTGATGCCGGTGACGGTAAACAGGTAGAGGAACAGCTGGTCTTCGATGTTCCGCACGATGTCCACCGCATGCTTCTTCTCGCTCAGGTGCGGCAACACCTTTAGGAGCTTCTGGAGAAAGAGATCGCCAGAAGAGAGAAGAACGCACAAGAGCATGACCGTCGTGGCTAATCCCATCATGAGGTCGCCGGTCAGGCTGAAGACCTTGACGGGCCAGGCGTCTCCCTTCACCTCGACCTGCTGGACTTTTGTCGCCTCATCCAAGGCCGTGGCCTTCGATAACAGTTCGGTGGCCTTGGTCACATCCTGCATCGATTTTTTGACGGCTTGAATCTTGTATTCAACCGTGTGCAATGCCACCGGAACTTTGGTGCTCCATTCCGCTGCCGGTTCCGCCAGGCGCAAGACGCCGTAGACGAGGCCGGTCACGGCTGGCCTTGTCTCAGATGAAGAAGCCGCATGAGCCAGCGCGCGCTGGCGACAGGAGCGTGGCCATCCGGCTGTCCATCGATTGCATTACCGTCGAATCCGATATTGGCCGGTGTAAGCCGGCCATGCCCGGAGTGATGCGAGGGTGCGGGGAGACGCCATATCACTGCGCCTCCTGGATAAGGGCCGGCGGTCGTGCCGTATGAGGGCTGGATTTAGCGCACCGCAGCGCCGTCGTTAACAATTTGCCGCGATCGTCGATGAAAGGCCTGTGATGCAAGGGGAGACCCAACCGCCTCGCCTCTTCGACCAGCAGACTGAGATAGTCGCCGAGATGTTCGGCGGTGAAGGAGTTCGTATCGTGAAAGGTCACCACGATGGGAATGGTGTGATGCACCATCGGCAATGTCCCATGAAGGAATCGGGTCTGCAATCCGGCCAGCTGAGAGCGGACATTCAGCCGTCTCAACAGATGCATCCCCCAGTTCACCCCGTCGAAGGCGTTGATGTCCGATAGCAGCAGATGAAGACGATGCCGGCCGTACCAGTCGAAGGTGGCCGCATTGAATAACCAGTACGGAGGCCGAACCAGCATGGTGGGCGTTCCGGTGATCTGATCGAGATCTGCTTTGCCGTTGAGCAGCGACCGCTCGAGTTCAGCCGGAGACATGCCGGTGCGACAGAGGTGCCCGTGTGTGGTTCCGGCGCGCAATCCCAACCAATGTCCCTCGGCCTGTTCAACCGCCAACAAGGCCCGGCCGTCCGAGGAGCCCCCGCGCTTCGGATGGCGCGTCTGCACGAAAAATATCCCCTTGATAGGCGGTTGTACCGGGTTGCGGGCCAAATGGCGAAGGACGTTGCCCGTATTGCCATGGGGACCGCCATCAAAGGTCCGCAGGAACCGCAGGGTCAGGGGCGTCTCGGCAGGGCGCCGTGGATCGACGAATCCTTCGGGGGTCGCTGCATGCAACATCGAGACGGTGTTCACAGTGTCAGCCTTTCCTGAAGTCGTTTTTTCGCCAGCACGTTCCCCATGCACCTGTAGTTGTCAGGGGTGACCGTATGAAACCGAGACGAAGACCCACACTGGGAGCCTCCCTAGTTCGGCCCTAGGGCATTCCGAGTGTGCGTGATTGAGAGCCGGTCCATTGCTTGCGGAGATTTCTGTCAATCAATACAATGGCCTCGGCCGATAGGGGCCACATCCGTTTGCCATGCCGAGGAGGAACTATGCCTGCCAAGAAGGGATCAACGGCTCGTCCGTCTGCCGCAGCTGATCAGCGGCAACCGACGGAGGAGTTTGAAAAACTCGGGGTCTTCTATCTCGGTCGGCCCTACGCACTTGCCGCGAAGCAACCCAAGCCGGGATGGCTGCTCTACGATTCCAAGGATCTGGTGACACATGCCGTGTGTGTCGGGATGACGGGGAGCGGCAAGACCGGTCTCTGTGTCGGACTCTTGGAAGAAGCCGCGATCGATGGCATCCCGGCCATCGTCATCGATCCCAAGGGCGATCTGTCGAACCTGCTCCTGACGTTTCCCCAACTTCGCGGCGAGGACTTTGCGCCCTGGATCAATGAGGACGACGCGCGCAAAAAAGGGCTTTCTCCGGCTGACTATGCGGCGCAGCAAGCGGCCCTATGGCAGACAGGGTTAGGCGAATGGGGGCAGAGCGGCGAGCGGATTCAAAAATTGCGCGATGCGGCGGACGTGGTCATCTATACACCCGGTAGTAACGCCGGCCTGCCGGTGTCGATTCTGAAATCCTTTGCCGCTCCGTCACCCGAGATGCTCGATGATGCGGAACTCTTGCGCGAACGGATCGCCACGACCGTGACGAGTGTGTTGGGCCTCATTGGCCTGCAGGCTGATCCGATCAAGAGCCGCGAGCACATTTTATTGGCATCCATTCTGGACAGTGCCTGGCGGGCGGGGCGCGATCTGGACCTGGCGGCCCTGATCCATCAGATTCAAACGCCACCGATGACCAAAGTCGGCGTGCTGGATGTGGAATCGTTCTTCCCTTCAAAAGAACGGTTTGCCCTGGCCATGCAGTTGAACAATCTGCTGGCCGCGCCGGGTTTTACCGCCTGGATGGAAGGCGAGGCGCTGGATGTCGGGCAGATGTTGTATGGCCCCTCGGGGAAGCCTCGGATTGCGATTTTTTCGATTGCGCATTTGAACGACGCCGAGCGGATGTTTTTTGTCTCGCTGTTGCTCAACCAGACATTGGGGTGGGTCCGGTCTCAATCGGGCACCACCAGCCTGCGCGCGATCCTCTATATGGACGAAATTTTCGGCTACTTTCCTCCGGTCGCGAACCCGCCGTCCAAGGCGCCGCTCTTGACGCTCTTGAAGCAGGCGCGCGCGTTCGGGCTGGGCGTCGTGCTGGCGACGCAAAATCCGGTCGATCTCGATTACAAGGGGCTGGCCAATACCGGCACCTGGTTCATCGGTCGCTTGCAAACGGAGCGCGACAAGGCACGGGTGATCGAAGGCTTGGAAGGCGCGGCGGCCAGCAGCGGGAAGAGGTTCGATCGTCAGCAGATGGAGCAGATCCTGGCCGGGCTCGGAAACCGGGTCTTTCTGTTGAATAATGTGCATGAGGATGCGCCGGAAGTGTTTCAAACCCGATGGACCTTGTCGTATCTGCGCGGGCCGCTCACACGGACGCAGATCAAACAGCTGATGGATCCGGTGAAGCGACCGCTCCCCTCTCCCACTCGCCGGCAGGATGAACCGGGCGTTGCTGCCGCTTCGGGATTGACGAGTGCCGCGTCGCGCACGACGGCCTCCCGGCCCATGCTGCCCCCCGATGTGCCGCAATACTTTATCCCGCTCCGCGGCATGCAACCAGGCGGCGCATCGCTCATCTATCAGCCGATGGTCCTGGGCGTGGCGCAGGTACGGTTTGTCGAGAACAAAGCGGCGGTCGAGGCGACCAATGACGTCACTCGCCTGGCCGCTATCAGCAGCGGCGTCGTTCCGGTGGAGTGGGAACAGTCCACGGCCGCGGAGGTGCAGGTTTCGGATCTTGAACGCGAACCGGCCCCCGGTGCGGAGTTTGCGGCGCTGCCTGCTGCGGCGAGCAAGGGCAAGCAATACGACAGCTGGAAGAACGATCTGTCCGGCTGGTTGTTTCGCACGCAAAAGCTGGAGCTCTGGCGAAGTCCCACCACGAACATGCTGTCGAAGCCCGGCGAGTCGGAACGCGACTTTCGCGTCCGGTTACAGCAGGTCGGTCGGGAGGAACGTGACAGGCTCAGCGAGGAGCTGCGGAAAAAATATGCGCCCAAGATCACGACCCTACGGGATCGGGTCCGGCGCGCCGAGCAAGCCCGCGAGAAGCAGCAGAACGAATCCCGATCCAGTCAGGTGCAAGCCGTCATTTCCGTGGGCGCGTCGATTCTGGGCGCGTTTCTCGGCCGCAAGACTCTCAGCGCCACCAACATCGGCCGTGCCACGACGGCGATTCGCAGCGCGGGCCGTGTGATGAAGGAATCGCAAGAAGTCGGTCATGCGGAAGACAATGTCGCCACGCTTCAGCAACAGCTGGCGGACCTTGAGACGCAATTCAAGTCGGAACGTGACGCCCAGATGGCGGCGACGGATCCCTTGACGGAAAGGCTCGACCCGATTTCGCTGAAGCCCAGCAAATCGAATATCGTCGTCAAACTGGTGGCATTGGCCTGGGTGCCTACCTGGCGCGCGGCCGATGGCACCGCTGTTCCTGCGTGGTTATAGCCGAACTTCACGTGCCTGACACCTACTGGAAGCCCCCTACCCTGGGCCAGGGCATTCCATATGGCCCTAGTCCATCCTGGGGATTTGTGATATGACTCGGCCCGGTTTGTAACTCCGACCAGTTCATTCTCTCGCGCGTGGGAGCGCACGCATGGGGACGCATACGCTGCCATCCGATGAAACCGCGCGTCTAGGGGCGCTGTGGCGCTACCGCATTCTCGATTCTCCTCCGGAAGCCGATTTCGACGAGCTCGTGCAACTGGCCGCCTCGATCTTTAAGGCCCCGATTGCCGCCATCACCTTCATCGACCGAGACCGGCAGTGGGTCAAAGCGGCCCACGGTCTCGACATCAGCCACAGCGACCGCGCGTGCGGACTGTGCTCCTTCACCATTCAAGGCGCGGATCCGGTGGTCGTGGAGGATGCCTCCGTCGATGCGCGCTTCTTGGCCCATGCCTTGGTCCGTGCCTCCCCGCATGTCAGGTTTTATTGTGGCGCGCCCATTGTGACGCACGAGGGGCATGCCGTGGGAACGATTGCCGTGATGGATTCGATTCCCCGGGCGGTGACCGAAGAAGACGGCCCGACTATTCGACGATTGGCGCGTCAGACCGCGGCCCTCTTGGAGCTGCGAAGGCTGAGGTCCGAGCGATCATCCGCCGAAGCGATGTCCATCGCTGACCAGGTGGCCACCCTCACCGAGGCGGCGTTCGTTCTCGATTGCGGCGGCGGAATCCTTCAGGTCAATCGAGCGGCAGAGGACCTTCTGGGCGCGCCGGCCTCCGCCCTCGTGGGGCGGTCGCTGCATGAGTGGTTGCACCGTCATGGCCAGGGAGGGTGCGAAGGTGAGGCCGGATCGTGCGAGCTTGCGCAGGCCTGCCTGCGCGGCACCACGTTGCTTGCGCAAGACGATAGGTTTGTGAGCGCCAATGGCTCCCTCCTGCGGGTGCGCTGGAATCATGTGCCACGCTCGTCCCATGGAGACTGGATCGGCGGGATCCTATCGGTGCGGGATCTTACGGCGCAGAAGCGAAATGAAGAGGTATTGCGCCTGATGGCTCCGATCACCAGGCTCACAGGCACGGCCTTCCTTCAGGAGCTCGTGGAGACCTTGGCGCAGACAATTGGGGCGGACTACGGATTCTGTCTCAGGGTGCTGCCGGGAGACCGGCGCGGGGCGTCGGTGGTGGGGTGGGGGCCGAAGGGGCCTCTTGAGCCGATCGACTATGACCTCGCAGGGACACCGTGCGAGCAGGTGCTCCGCGAAGAATTTTGTCACTACGCGTCCGGCGTGCAGGCCTTGTTCCCCCGAGACGAGGCGCTGCGCGACCTGTCGATCGAGTCGTACATGGCTCTGACACTGCCCTCGCCCACGGGGGTGCCCGTCGGGTGGATCGCCATGCTTGCCCGGACTCCGTTGCCGGATGCCGAACGGGCAGAAGCCCTGCTGCGTGTGGCCGCCGGTCGTGCCGGCAGCGAATTGGGGCGCCATCTCGCGGAGCAACAGCTCGCGGAGAGCGAAGAGCGGTATGCCCTGGCGCTACGCGGGTCCTCCGACGGCATCTGGGACTGGAACGTGCTCACCGGCCAAGCCGTGCTGTCCGCTCGCTGGAAGGCGATGCTGGGATTTGCCGAGGACGAATTGCCGGATCATGAGTCCTCATTCTTCAACCGGCTGCATCCCGACGACTTGCCGCGGGTGAAGGCCGAGATCCACAGACATTTTTCCCGCCGCACCCCGTATGACGTGCAATGCCGGGCCTTGCACAAGGACGGAACCTACCGGTGGGTTCAGACACGCGCCCAGGCGTTATGGGATGAGCAGGGGCGCGCCTATCGCATGGTCGGCGCGACCACCGATATTACGGAGCGCAAGCAGGCCGAAGATGGGGCGCGACGCTGGCAACAGGTGTTCAATCAGGCACAACTCGGTCTGGCCCATGCGGATCTGGCGACCAATACCTTTCTGGCCGTGAACCCTGCCTTTGCCCGTCAATGCGGGTATGCCGTGGAGGAATTGATCGGCCAACCGGTCTTTTCGATCTATCCTCCTGAGGAACATGCCGCTCTGGCGGAGCGCATCGAGCGTATTGATGACACAGGCGGCCTGACGTTCGAGTCCATCCACCGGCGCAAGGATGGCAGCCTCTTCCCGGTGCTGGTCGAGGTCATGCTCATCAGGGACGCCAACGGAGTGCCGGTCTCACGCGTCGCCTATGTAAAGGACATCACCGAAAGCAAGCAGGCCGAACAGGATCGGCGAGCCAGCGAAGAACGCTTCCGCGCCGCCTACCGCAATGCCACGGTGGGGATGTCCATCGCGGACGTGGGTGGCCGCATTCAGGAGGTCAACCAGGCGTTCTGCAAGCTTCTGGGCTATTCAGAGCAGGAGCTCCTAGCCCGCACGTTTCAATCGATCACTCATCCGGACGATCTTGGACAGAATCTCGAACGCCTGCAGACGTTACTGGCTGGAAAACGCGTCTGTGATGTATTTGAGAAGCGGTACATCCGGAAAGACGGCTGCGTCGTGTGGGCTCAGGTCGGTGTGTCCGTGATTCGCGATGAGAACGGTGCGCCGCGGTATACGCTTGCGATGGTCCAGGACATTACCGAACGGAAGCGGACGGAGGAGGAGCTACAGCTGGCCAAATACACGGTCGATCACGCGACGGAGGCCATTTACTGGGTGGGCGTCGGCGCAGAATTACTTGATGTGAACGATTCAGCCTGTTCCATGTTGGGCTACTCCAAAGAAGAATTTCGCCGGATGAAAGTCCATGACATCAATCCGTACTTCCAGCCTGATTCCTGGTCGAGTTTCTGGGAGGAGACGAGACAGAAGGGCCGGGCATCGTTTGAAAGTTGTCATCGCGCCAAAGACGGCCGTCTGATCCCGATCGATGTCAGTGTGAATGTTATCCGCTACAACGAGGTCGAATGTCACATGGCGTTTGTACGGGATATCACCGAACGTACACGAGCCGATCGAGCGTTGAGGAGGATGCAAGAAAAGCTGAAACAGGCGCTGCGGGCTTCCAGCACGGGACTCTGGGATTGGAATACCGAAACCAATGAGGTGTTTTTCTCAGACGAATGGGCAGCGCAGCTTGGCTACGATAGTCATGAAATTGCCGGACGGTTTGAAGAATGGGAATCACGGCTGCACCCTGACGACCATGACCGGGCGTTGGCGCATGTGCAGCACTACTTTCATAATCCAGTGGGGGTCTACGAACAGGAATTTCGCATGCGGCGGAAGGACGGCTCCTATTGCTGGATCGTCGCACGCGCATCGTTTGTCGAGGACGCGGATGGGAGAAAGGTCCGGCTGCTCGGGTCACATGCCGATATCACCGAACGCAAATCCGCGGAGCGCGCGCTGCGGGCCAGTGAAGAGCGGTTCCACCTTGCCATCGAGGCCACCAACGAGGGCATGTGGGACTGGGATATGCAGACGAATGACGTGTACTACAGCCCGCAGTGCATTCGATTACTCGAGTATCAGCCCGACGAGATCACGCCTACCCGCGCCTTTTTTGAGGCGCTGGTCCATCCTGACGATGTCGCACGCACCGCAGAAATTGTGCAGGCCCATGTGGACGGCCACACTCCCGTGCAGGAAATGGAAGTGCGGCTGCGACAGCAATCCGGCGCCTTTCGCTGGTATCTCAATCGCGGGAAAGTGGTTGCCAGGGAGCCGGATGGCCGTCCATTGCGCATGGTGGGGACCATCACCGATATCAGCGAGCGCAAGCAGTCCGAGCGGGAACGTGACGAAGCGCTCAGCAATCTTCAGGCGATTATGGAGACCGTCCCTGACGTGATTTTTGCGTTGGACCTGGAGGGGCGGGTCGCCAAATGGAACCTGCGACTGGAAACGGTCACTGGCTATACGCGGGAGGAATTACAAGGCAAGCCGGCGCTTGACATGGTGCCTGCCGAAGAAGCGGAACGAACGGCTGCCGCCATCCGGGAGGCCTACGAGCAGGGGTATGCGGAGCTGGAAGGCCATCTCCTGGCAAAAGACGGCCGAACCATGCTCTACCATTGGACCGGCGCTCCCTATCGGGATTTGCAGGGGCGGGTCATCGGTGTCACCGGCGTGGGACGAGACATCACCGAGCGCAAGAAGGTCGAGCAAATGCTCGCCTCGGAAACACGCGTGTTGGAGATGATGGGATCGGATGCGCCGTTGTCGGCGGTCCTGGCAGAAATTTGCCTCATGATGGAGGGATTGTTGGACGGCGTGCTGTGCTCCGTCCTGTTGCTGGAGGACGATGAAGCCCACTTGCGCCATGGCGCGGGACCCAACCTCCCCGAGTCCTATGTCCAGGCGTTGGATGGGATCGCCATCGGTCCCGCGTGCGGATCGTGCGGCACGGCCGCATTCACCGGCCGGCAAGTGGTGGTGAGGGATATCGCGAGCCATCCGTTCTGGGAGGACTTTCGCGACCTCGCCCTGGCGCATGGCCTTCGGGCCTGTTGGTCGACTCCGATCGTCTCGGCGCAAGGCAAGGTTCTGGGCACCTTCGCTATCTATAACCAGACTCCCCGCCAGCCGACTGAAGAAGCGCCCATCGTCGCGCGCGCCTCGCATCTCGCCTGCCTCGCCATTGAACGGAAGCGCACGGAGAGCGCGCTGCGCCTTACCCAGTTCTCGATTCAGCAGGCGGTGGACGCCGTCTTTCTGGTGAGTGCCGGGGCGCGTATTCTGGATGTCAATGAAGCGGCCTGCGAGATGTTGGGGTACACCCGCGACGAGCTTTTGTCCAAGATGGTGCACGACCTCGATACGAATTTCCCGCGTGAGAACTGGCAGACCCGGTGGCAGCATTTGAAAGTGAGGAAATTCTTCTCGTATGAGTCCCGGCATCAGAAAAAAGACGGGACCGTGATCCAGACCGACACGACCATCAATTTTCTGGTTCACGAGGGCGGGGAATACGCCTGCGCGTTCATGCGCGATATCACCGACCGGAAGCGGGCGGAGGCGCAGTTGCATTTGACGCAATTCGCCATCGAGCGGGCGGGAGACATGGTGTTCTGGGTGGACGAGTCGGCGCGCCTGTTGCTCGTGAACGCGGCGGCCTGCGAACGGACGGGCTACACCAAAGACGAATTGCTTCGAATGGGCGTGCCGGATATCGATCCCCACTATCAGATGGAGGTATGGGCGCGCCACTGGCAGGAGCTTCGGGAGACCGGCTGGCAGCGCCTGGAAACGCAGCATCGATCGAAATCCGGCGAAGTGTATCCCGTGGAGGTTGTGGCCAACTTCGTGGTCTTCGAAGGGCGGGAGTATAACTTCGCCACGGTTCGCGACATCTCGGAGCGCAAGCGCACGGAACTGCGGCTCCGATTCAGCGAGGAGCGGTTTCGTCTCGTGGCCCAGGCCACCAACGATGTGTTATGGGACTGGGATCTCGTGACGAATGAACACTGGTGGAGTCCTAACGCTTGCGAGAAGTTCGGCTATGATGCCAAACGTGAACCGAGTATCGATGCCTGGACGGTGCGGTTACATCCCGAAGATCGGGCGCCGATTCTGGCCATGGTGCGGCAGGCCATCGGGTCGGAGGCACAGACCCTTGCGGCAGAATATCGGTTCCTGCTAGGCGACGGCACCTATGGCTATTTCCTGGATCGGGCCCATATCGTTAGGAATGAAGAGGGAACCGCCGTACGATTGATCGGCGCCATGATCGATGTGACGGCGCCCAAACGTGCCTATGCGTCGCTCGAAGAAGCCTATCGACGGTTTCAAGCCATGTCGCAGGAACTGCAACTGGTCGAATCCAACGAACGCCGCCGTCTCTCGCGCGAGTTGCATGACGAATTGGGACAGTTGCTGACCTCGCTCAAATTTGATTTGGCCTCGGTGAAGCGGATCGTGGCCGGGCGGCCCAAGGGCCTGGGCCCTCGAAGCCAGGAACGCTTGACCCGCGCCTTGGAAACGACGGATCTGCTGTTTGTCCGCCTGCGTCAGATCGTCCGTGCCCTCCGGCCGCCGGTCTTGGAAGAGTTAGGATTGAAGGCCGGGTTAGAGGCGCTGATTGCGGACGTGCAGGCACGTACCGGGCTGTGCTGCTCGCTCGTGTTTGAGCAGACGGAGCGCCGACCATCACGCGGGTCCACGCTGGAAACCGCGTTATACCGCATTGTTCAAGAATTGCTGACCAACGTGATTCGCCATGCGCGCGCGACAAACGTCGCCATCGTCATTACAGCGAGCCGGCAGGAGTGGCGGATGACGGTGAAGGATGACGGCATCGGTTTCGATGTGGCGGGATTGACTCCGACGGGAGGCTTCGGCTTGCGAGGTATACGGGAGCGGGTGGAAATACTGGGTGGGCACGTCGAGATCCTCTCCGGTTCGGAGGCGGGAACCTTGGTGCAGGTGGTCATTCCGGTCGGTTCGGAACCGGATCCTGCGCGTGTCACAAATCGTGAAGCGACGGACTGGCGTCGACGGCGGAGGAAAGCAGGTGATGAATAAATGCCGGTGTCTGATTGCCGATGACCATCCGGTCGTCCGCAGAGGGGTGCGCGATTTACTCGAGGATGAACAGCTGTGTTCAGACATTCTGGAGGCCGAGACCGGCGAGGAGGCGCTCGAGGCGATACGTCGTCAGCCCTGGGACATGATGATTCTCGACATTGCCCTGCCCGACAAGCACGGGCTGGATGTCTTGAAGGAGGCCAAGCTCTTGCAACCCCGGTTGCCCGTGTTGATGTTGAGCCTCTATCCGGAAAAAGAATTTGCGATGCGGGCGATCCGGGCGGGGGCCTCCGGCTATCTCACCAAGCAAAGCGCGCCCGCTGAGTTACTGGCGGCGGTGAACCGCGTGCTGCAAGGCGGCCGCTATATCACCTCGGCCCTCGCCGAACAGCTGGCCCAGGCCTTTGAAACCGGTACGGCAGAGGTTCGCCATGCGCGGCTCTCGGATCGTGAGCTGCAAGTCCTTCGGTTGCTGGGGCAGGGCAAATCGGTGTCAGTCATTGGGGGAGAACTCTGTCTCAGCGTGAAAACCATCAGCACCTACCGTGCGCGGATCCTGGAAAAGCTGTCCTGCGAAAGTACCGGCGAGCTGATCCGATATGCCATCGAGGCTCGATTGATCGATTAGCCGGGTCGGCTTTCCCCCTCCCTTCGGCCCTTAGCATGTCCACTGAGCAGGCGTCAGTCGAATACTGACGCGTAAATCCACCTCCTGCCTATATTCCTACAGCCTCAATCTGCCGAAACTACAACCCTCGACAAGCTCGCAGTGGCGGAGCGATGGGGGGGACATGGAACGGCAGTCTTTCTATCGGATGGTGTTGATCGATGACAGTCGGATGGTGCGTCTCGGCATCCGCGAACAGCTGCTCACGGCGACGGATTTGCGGGTGGTGGGAGAAGCGATGTCGGGGGAGGAAGGGATTGACGTGGTGGAGCAGCTGAATCCCGACCTGGTGTTATTGGATAGCCGTCTACCGGATCTCTCGGGCGTGGAGACCTGCCGGCAATTGATCGCTCGCGACCCTGCCCGGCGGGTGCTCATGCTGAGCATTCAGGACGACCCGACTGTGGTTCAGGAGGCCATTGTCGCAGGGGCGCGCGGGTATCTGCTCAAGGATGCGCCGGTGGATACGTGGCTCGATGCGATTCGCAGAGTGGCCTCCGGTGATGTCGTGTTCCAGCCGCACTTGCTCGGCATGGTGCTGAGGGAAGTGCACGACATGGGCAATGGCCTTTCGTCCAAGTCCTTGGTCGCCCTGTCTCCGCAGGAGTACCGGTTGTTGCCTTTGGTCGCGGAAGGCAAAACGAACAAGGAAATCGCCTCCGCCCTCGACCTCTCCGATAAGACCGTGAAGAATTACCTCGCGAACATTTTTTCCAAACTGGGAATTAGCAGACGGACGCAGGCCGCGACACTCTACGCCAGGGCTCTGCCGATCCGGTCCATGTCGTCCGGCCACTATGTGTGACAGCGGGGAGGGCCTGCATGCCGTTGGTCTTGATCGCGGATGACAACCAGCAGATTTGCGGGTGGTTACGGGCGATTCTGGAGGCAGAAGGGCATCGTGTGCTCGAGGCTGCGGACGGCAAGGAGGCGATGGCGACCATCGAACGTGAAGCGCCGGATCTGATGATTCTGGATATGTATTTGCCGGTGCAGGATGGGCTGGAAACCATCTTGCTGCTGCACAATTCGCCGTCGCGCATCAAAATCCTGGCCATCTCCGGTCAGCCGCTGCCAGGATACGATATCCTCAAGATTGCCACGGCCTTCGGCGCGCATGGAGCATTGGAGAAACCGTTCAGCCGCGATGCGTTACTGCAACAGGTGCAGAATCTGGTCTCGCCGGCTCAACAGCCTTCTGTCTGATCGCCCCGCTCCCCCTCCCTGGCCCTACAAAAGCTCGCGAATCATCTGAAAGCGCATCGGGTCCGAACGGTCCCGCGTAAATCCCAACTGTTCATAAAACCGCAGCCATCCGATGTTGCGTATCGATGTGCCGGCCCAGGCCGCATCGTCCTGGCCTAAATCGACAATCAGCTGATGACCGCCATAGGCGCCCATCAGTTCGTCAATGGCCGTGCCGAATAGACGATGCCCCAAGCCCAGCCCCCGGTAGGCGGGACGAACCCAGCCATACAAGGCGAGCCGGTGTCCGGTCACCGAGAGTCGTGTCGCGGCGACGACCGCTAGAATTTCACCGGAGCCGACCGGTCCAGCCTCGGAGTCGATGGCCGGCAAACGCATCTGCCAGGCCGCCAGCGGCGGTGGCGGGCCGTCGGTCACCTCCGCCAGCGGTAACGGCCGCTTCAGCGCGTTCATGAACGTCTCCGCATAGTCGGGCACCGACGCCCATTCGATCAACAACTCCCGGAACAAGGAGGTAAGGTCGCCGGCCTGTTCCAGCGGTTGCAGCACCGCGACTTGGTCTATCGAGAGGTTGAAGTGCTGGCCCGCAAAACGAACGAAGGGTTGGCTATACACGCTGCACACGGTGGGCCAGAACATCCGGAACGTGGCCGAGGAGGTCCAGCGTCGAAACAGGTTCATCCATCCGCGATTGAGCGCATGGCCGTGGAACTCTTCCAGCTTCACGGCGAGATAGACCTGCTCCATGAGTTGGATTTGCAGATTGCACGTATGCAGCGCGGCGCGAGGATTGAGCGCGATGCTACCGGGATCCAGGCCGAAGACGGAACAGAGCTCCGGATAGATCTCCAGGTCGTAACGCAGCAGGTCCGGATCGTCCCGCAAGAGCCGCTCCAGGTCTTTCAGATCGTCCGTTTCGCCGAGGAAAGACTCCTGCATGCCCGGCGGGGTCGTCACCCAATGCGAACGCAGGGCATGACAGAGGCGTGAAAAGTCCTGCTCCGTGCGATGCAGCGCCGGGCGGAGGACTTCTTGCGCCACATGTTCGCCCAGGCGGCGATAGGATTCGAATTGGGCTTCATCGAAGAACTGATCGGAAGTCGGTTCGTGGGGAAATGCGGAATGGCGAGCCGCATAATCCTGCACGTCCGACGGCTCATTGCCCGTCAGCGACGGTTTCAGATAGATCAATGTGCCGGCCGTGGCGTTGTCATCGACGTTGTCGTAGCGGATCGTGCCGATGGCATGGTGCCGATTGCTCGTCTTCGCGCCCTCCGCCCGCTTGATCTGGTCCAGATTCAGTTCGATGTCGATCCCGAGGTCGATTCTGATCTTGCGGATGGCATTGCCCAGATCCTCGAACGTCAAGCGAGGGTCGCACCCGGCATCCACCACGAGAATACAATGACAGCGGCGCAGCACCATTTCATACAAGCCGAGATTCTCGAAATGCCCGCCGTCCGAAAGATAGACATAGGGGTGGCAGGAGTCGGTGAGGCCGAAGGTTTCAGCCAGCAGGGGCTGTATGGAAACCGAGGGCGACGCACGCCGATAGGTGTCTGCGCCGGCACGCCCCGGATTGCCCAGCCACCAGCCCAAACGAACGTTGAACAGCGCCAGCAGGAACGTCACCGCGGATGATGAATGGTAGCCCATGTTGGGACTGGCCGCCGCGCCGGAAATGGCCAACGCCGTGCCCAGCGAAAGCCCCTGATCCAGATACCGGTTCGCGCCATATTCTTCGGAGCGGCGATAGCCTAAATTCCAGCTCCCGCTATGGAGGGCGCTGATGGTGAAGGATTGGGCCTTGCGTTGTTGCCAGGCGAGGTTGTCCCCTTTCACCAGGTTCAGGGCAATGTTGATGAGATGGAGCGGGCGCGCCGCTTGCCGATGCAATCGGTTCACAAACAGCCTGGTGAACCAGGTTGCAGCCTGTCGGCCCGCGGCGGTATTCGGCAGCTCCAGGGCGGCCATCTTCGTGCGACAGGCCGGCCCGAGGCGTAACCTATCGGCAACAGGTCCGAGCCGGTTGTGCGCCACGGCATCGGACAATTCTTGGGAGAGCCGCGCGGTGAGCGCATCCAGCTGGGCCGGTGACGAGGAGGGGCGCGCGTGGAACGCGTCCAGTAACGCGCAGGTGTCCGGCGCGAATTCCTTCTCGAACATCCAGCGTGCGAGACGCACGTCGTCAAATCGCACATCGCCCATGGCGGGGTTGTCCAGATTGTCGAACCCGGTGAAGGGGTTGAAGGTTCGTTCGCGCTCAGGCTGCCGACGGGAGGCTCCGAGATAGGCCCGGATGAGCCGGTTGCGGTACATCGCGTGCAAGGAGAAACGATTGATGTTGATCAGCCCGGACATTAGCAATCCCAGCAGGGCCACCGTCACCGTGAAGCGGAACAACATCCAGATCGGGGTGTGGTGGAGCACCTGTTCGTGGCCCCAAGGATCCGGCCAGCCGGTGTCTGCGAGCGCCTGCGGATCCGTGAGATCGCTGAGGTGTCTCCCATACTGGTGAGCGAGGAGGTCCAATTGCCAACTGGTGCCCAACGAGAGCGCAATGAAGACGCAGAGCATGAAGATCGGCGCGGCGGCTTTGACGGCCATATCCGACAGGATCGTCATTTGCGACCGTTCTTCCTGTTCTTGCGCCGTCGTTTTGGAACTGAACCCGAGCACGAGCGTCAGGAGCCCGGAGAGGCCGCCGACCGAGGCGGCGACTTGTGGCGTCATCCAATAGATCAGACCGGGCCCGAAAATGACGATGGCGCAGAGGCCCGTCCACATGACCATGACGATCAGCACCCAGGAACCGGTGCGGCCCCACCACTCGCGGTCCTGTTCCTCGGTGAACCGGCTGGCGAGGCCGATAAAGATCGTCGCGGTGAGCAGAAAGATCGTCAGAACGCCGGGTACCGCCAGTGTGGCGAACCATTCCGTGTGAGAGGCCATGCTGGCCAGGCCGAAGGTGTTGATGAGCGAGGCCCGGAGCAGCCATCCGCCCAATGCACCGGTCGCCGCGACGGCCAGGGTTTCCCAGAAAAGCCACCGGCTGAACGTCTTGAATCGTTTGAGCGCCACGGCCGAAAAGAGCCAGCTGCCCGTATGAATCAAGGCGCCGCCGAGGCTGGCTTGACTCACGGTGAATTGATCGGGCGTGCCGCCGCCGTTACGCAACCAGGCCCAGGCGGTGGTGAGGCAGACGACTGAGATGATCAACGGACAGAGGCAGGCGATCAGAAACCAGCGCTGGCTTTCGAGTGTTTGCCACCAGGTATCGCGGCGGTACTCCCGGAGCGTGGGACGGCAGAGGTGGAGATAGATCAACGCCATGACGGCGAGGCCGATGCCTATGACCAGGAGCAAGGAGGCGGATATCGGCGGTGGTGAGGTCTCTGTGGCATTGAGCTGGGCGAGGGCGATGATCCAGCGCGGCGCGAGCAGCGGCATCATCAGCAAGGGAAGCAGGACCATCCAGTTCAGATGGAGGTTCCGCAAATAGATGCCGAGTAGGGTCCAGGAGTCGGCGGAGAAGAACCCCAGGTGCGGGCTCAGATAGTTGCTGTAGTTCCGGAGCCAGCGGACCGGGAGCGACGCGTCCTCCGAACCGGCCTTGGAGGTTCTGTTCAGGTCCTCGATGACGCCTGTCAGGCCGCGCGGGTGGCGATGAATCCAGGCGGTGAGCCAGCTGCCGATATATCCGCCGCCGGACACGGTAGACAGGTAGTCGAATTTGTCCAATAACTGCAGGCGCGCCAGGGATTGCAGGACGCCCAGGCTGAAGGTGGCGCTTCGGATGCCGCCCCCGGACAGGCACAGGCCTGCGCGCTTCGGATGGCACGCGTGAATGTGGCGGTGGAGTTCGTCGAGATACCGCCTGTCCGACCCTTCGGTGGGCGTGGCTGCTTGGAGGATCTTGAGGGGATGGGCTTCAGGGAAGGGGCCATGCAGCAGTTCCGTTTCTTCTCCCAGAATGTTGGCGAGTGTCAGATAGGTATCTTTCTGCGGAGCGGGAGTAGTCATCAGGACTCCATGGCGGTGATCGACGATCGGCCCAGAGAGGCCGGCACGAGCCTGTTCAGATTAAGGAAAGGCAAGGCACATGCCCCGGAGGCGGAGACGCGGGTCGTCATGCGAGGCAACAGGACAGTGCCGCCAATGGCGAGGGAACACCGAAGGAGCGGAGGGACGGGATCTGCCGACATGGGTGAGCGCTTATCGGAATAGATACCACCCGTATCTCAATCGATACGACGGAACGGGACCCAGCCCGGTCGTTCCCGCGGCGCCGTTAGTGTTTCCGGTCCCGCTGCATCAGTTTGTCGGTATAGGCCAGAAAGATAGCCGAACCGAGGAAGGTCATGTGAATGAAAATCTTCCACTTGATGTGTTCGGGGTTTTCGTTGGTCACATCCACAAAGGCCTTGAGGAGGTGAATGCTGGAAATACCGACCAACGAGGCAGCCAGCTTGATCTTGATGGTGCCGGGGTCCACATGGGTGAGCCATTCCGGGCGGTCCGGGTGGGTCTCCAGGTCGAGTTTACTGACGAAGGTGGCGTAGCCGCCGATGATGACCATGGTCAAGAGGTTGGCCACCATGGTGACGTCGATCAGTGACAGCACGCCCAGCATGAACAGGGTTTCGCTCTCCTCGCGGAAATGGACGATCATGTGCCACAGCTCCGTCAGGAACTTGGCGGCATAGAGGAGTTCGGCGACAATCAGTCCGCCATAGAGCGGAGCCTGAATCCATCGGCTGCCGAAGATCAGGATTTCGAAGAGCTGCTCGACGCGATGGGCTGCGGTAGACGGTGCGGACGGGGTCTGAGCTGGAGACGGATGACTCACGCGTGTACGGACCCTCCTTGTTGAGGGCGTATCCTAGTGGGCGCGGGGGGTTCTGTCAATCATGAGCGCGATTGCGGCGTGCAGAGGAAGAACGAGATCGGCGAGCCGGGCCGAGGGCCCGTGCCCGCGTGCGATCGGGAGGGAAACGATCTCCGCCGACTAGGTGTCTGCAGGCGTGTCGTGGCCGGTGGAGGACTTCCGGTCTTGCGGCTTGGCATCGGGCAGCCAGTGCGCGACCTTCGCGCGCAGCTCCTCGACGATGATCGGTTTGCTGATGAAATCGTCCATGCCGGCCGAGAGGCAGGCTTCGCGGTCACCGGCCATCGCATTGGCGGTCATGGCGATGATGGGAAGATGCGCGCCCGGTGGCTCCTGGGAGCGAATCAACCGGGTGGTTTCGAATCCGTCGAGTTCCGGCATTTGGCAGTCCATGAACACCAGTGGGTAGGGATGCCGGCAGATGGCGGCCAACGCCTCCATGCCGGTTCCTGCGAGGTCCACCCGACACCCGAGCTTTTCCAGCATCTTCACGGCCACGCGCTGATTGATGGGGTTGTCGTCCACCACCAGCACACGCTGGATGGTAGGGGCTGTCGTTTCGGACAGGCTGTGCCGCGTAATCAGCGGCTCCTGGTCCTCCTCGCCGCCCTCGCGTCCGAGGGCGAGACGAAGGCAGTCTGCCAGGTGGCGTTCGCGGATGGGTTTGGTGAGGTAGGCGGCCGCGCCCACCTCTTTCGCCAGTATGCTGTCCCCACGTTGTCCCGAGGCCGTGAGCAGGATGACGTGGGTCTTGGAGATTGCGGGATCGTCTTTAATCAAGCGGCACAGTTCAAGGCCGCTCATCTCCGGCATGTGCACATCGACGATGGCGATGTCGAAGGGCGTGCCCTCCTCGGCGGCACGCTGTAAGAGGGCCAATGCCGACGGTCCATCCACGGCACTCTTGTGCTGCATGTTCCAGGCGGAGACATGGTACTGGAGCAAACTCCGATTGGTGGCATTATCGTCCACCAGGCAGACTCGATACCCGCTGAGAGTCTTTACGGACAAGGGAGGGGCGACGGGGGCCTCGCCCTCCTTTTGCGTGGCGAGCTTCACCGTGAACGAGATGCAGGTCCCCATGCCGGGCATCGACTGCAGCTCGATACTCCCGCCCATCAGTTCCACCAAGCGTTTACAGATGGACAGACCGAGTCCGGTCCCGCCGTATTTCCGGGCCGTCGAACTGTCGGCTTGCGTAAAGGCCTGGAACATTTTCGATTGGGCTTCCGGGGTGAGGCCGATCCCGGTATCGATGATCTCGAAGCGTAAGGTGACGGAGCCGGAGTGTTCGTCCGACCGCAGGACCTGGACCAAGACTTCGCCCTTTTCGGTAAACTTGATGGCATTGCCGACCAGGTTGGTGACAATTTGTCGAATCCGTCCAGGATCGCCGATGACGGTGCGGGGAGTCTGGGCATCGATGAGCCCGACGAGTTCCAACTGCCGCGCTTGGGCGGTGGGGGCCAGGAGATCCAAGGTATCTTCGATGGTCATGCGGAGGTCGAAGGGGATCTGTTCAATGGAGAATTTGCCCGCCTCGATTTTGGAGTAGTCCAAAATATCGTTGATGATGCGGAGCAGCGATTCGCCGGAATGCTTCAGCGTCTCGAGATACCCCCGTTGTTCCAGATTCAACTCGGTGTCGAGCAAGAGGGTCGTCATGCCGATGACCCCGTTCATGGGGGTACGGATTTCATGGCTCATCGTGGCCAGGAAGTCGGTCTTCGCCTGGCCGGCCTGGACCGCCTGATCGCGGGCCTCGGACAGTTCCCAGTTTTTCCATTCGAGATCCTGCGACGCCTGAGAGAGGGCGGTATCCGCACGTTTGCGCAGGGTAATGTCGACAATCGAGGCCAGGGCGAGTTTGCCGGTCGGGGTGTCGATCGGATTGAGGCCCAGCTCGACGGGAAACTCGGTGCCGTTCTTGTGCAGGCCGAACAATTCCCGCCCGGCCCCCATGACCCGCGACGTCGGGGCGGCGAAATAGCCGGCACGATGCGTCGGATGGTCGGGACGAAAGCGTTCGGGAATCAACATTTCGACTGGCTGCCCCAGCATTTCGTCCCGCGTGTACCCGAACATGGTCTCGACCTGTTTGTTCACCATCGTGATCGTGCCTTGCGGGTTGATCATCAACATGCCGTTCGGGGCGGATTCCACGACCTGCTGAAACTGCGCCTCGGCCTGCTTGCGAGCGGTCACATCGCGGACGATGCCGGTGAATTTCCTGGTGCCGTCGACGAGCATTTCGCTGACAGCCAATTCGAGCGGGAAGATGGTGTTGTCACTGCGCAGGCCCAGCACTTCGCGGCCGACGCCGATGACCTTCCTCTGGCCCGTCGACAGGTAATTGAGCAGGTATTGGTCATGCTCGGAATGGTAAGGGTCGGGCATGAGGATCTTGACGTTTTGGCCCAGGAGTTGATCGGGGCGGTACCCGAAGATGCGTGTGACGGCCGGGTTCACGGATTCGATGATCCCCCGTTCGTTGATCACGACGATCCCGTCCACCGCCGTATCGACGATCGCGCGTAGCCTCGCCTCGCTCTGAAGCATGGCGGATTCAGCCTGCTTCAGGTCCGAGACGTTGATGTGCATGACGACCGCACCGTACCGTCCGTGCCCTTGCATGGGGGTGACGATGACGCGGAACCAGCGGCGCAGGAACGCGCTGGAGCTTTCGTATTCGTACGAGAAGGCGCGAATGGTGCCGTCCAGAATATGCCGGATGCCCTCCGCCACTTGCATCGCATCCCGGTCGGTTCCGGCGCTGTCGCACACCTGCAGGTAATTGAGGCCCACACCATAGGCTTCCGCGGTCAGGCCGTTGGCGGCTCCGAACCGCTCCCAGGCTTCATTGACGGCCAGGATCGTTCCGTCGGCGGCGAGCACGGCGATATTGGCCGGCAGGACATGGAGGATGCTGGGGTCCAGTAACGGTTCGTGCCGATGTCTGAGGCGCAGAGGATGGACAGACATGATCGTGCGTCCTTTTATCCGGTCGTGCCGGTGTTATCTGCGTGATTGCCGAGCCAGGTCTCCAGGATGGTTTGAAGGTCTTTCGGCCGGACCGGTTTGGCGACATAGTCGTCCATTCCTGCGGCCAGACAGCGTTCGCGGTCTCCCTGCATGGCATTGGCCGTCATCGCGACGATGGGGGTATGGGCGGATGTGCCTTCCATTTTGCGGATCAGCGCGGTCGCTTCGAACCCATCGACTTCGGGCATTTGGCAATCCATGAAAATCAGCGGGTAACGCATGCGCTCGTGGGCCGCCACGGCTTCCTGGCCGTTACCGGCCACGTCGACGCGGTAGCCGAGTTTCTCCAGCATCTTGCAGGCCACCTTCTGGTTCACGGGATTGTCCTCCGCGAGGAGTAATCGAGTGGTGGCCGTCGTCGAAGACTGGCCTAACATATGACGGGTAATCAGTGGCGGTGTGCCGGTGGCCGACGCGTCCGGTGCGGCGTTGGCCTGAGCGACATCCAGCGCCTGCCAGAGACAGTCGAGCAACTGGGTTTGCCGCAACGGCTTGGTGAGATAGGCGCTGATGCCGAGCGCGCGCGCGGTGTGACCATCTCCCCGCCGGCCGACCGTGGTCAGAATCACCAGCTGCATGGCGCTGGTGGCGGAATGCTCCTTCAGTAACCGGGCCGTTTCAAATCCATCTTTGTCTGGCAGGTGCAGCTCGATCAACGCGAGATCGAAGGGGTTCTGCATGGCGGCGGCTGCTTGCGCCAGATCCACGGCTTCCCCTGCGTTTCTGGCGCCGCTGCACACCAGGCCTTTGGCCGTCAGATCTTGCTGCACGACCTGCCGGACCCGGTTGTTGGGATCGACGATGAGGATGCGCCGCTTGCGGAGTCGCTCCCAGGACAGCGTCGAAGGCACAGGGTTGAGAGCGGCTTCGGGAAGGTGGACGGTGAACCAGAAGGTGCTACCTTCTCCGGGCCGGCTCTCGATGCCGATGCGTCCCTGCATTTGTTGGACGAGACGTTGGCAAATGGCGAGCCCGAGACCCGTCCCTCCGAAGCGGCGGGTGGTGGAACTGTCGACTTGGATGAAGGCCTGGAACAATTTTTTTTGCCCCTCATCCGAAATGCCGATGCCTGTATCGGTGATGGCGAAGCGCAGGTGGTTCGGGCTGTCTCCTGTGTCTCGAGTGACGTGGACAAAGACTTCGCCTGTCGCCGTGAACTTGATGGCATTGTTCACGAGGTTGAGGAGGATTTGTCGCAGCCGGCCCGGATCGCCCTGGACGCCGGCGGGAACGGCGGCATCGACCAACACGATCAATTCGAGGCCCTTGCTCTGGGCTTGTTCGGCCATGAGCTCAATCGTGTCATCGACCGCCATGCGAAGATCGAACGCGACCCGTTCGAAGTGGAGTTTGCCGGCCTCGATCTTCGAGAAGTCGAGAATGTCGTTGACGATCGTCAGCAGGGCGTCACTGGAACGGCGGACAGTGTCGGCGAAGTCATGCTGTTCCTCGGTGAGCGCGGTATCCAGCAAGAGGCCCGTCATCCCGATGATCGCATTCATCGGGGTTCGGATTTCATGACTCATGGTGGCAAGGAAATCGGCTTTGAGCTGGGCGGCTTGCAACGCGGCGTCTCTGGCCTGCTCCAGCTCGACGTTTTTCCGTACGAGTTCACGGGCCGCATCTGTTAGGGCGGCTTCCGCAGCCTTCCGTTGGGTGATGTCTTTGCCGATGGCCAGGAAGCCGGTCACGACGCCGTCGTGGTTCGTGAGGGCCGTAATCGTGACCAGCACGGTGAGGCAGCGCCCATCTTTTCGCCGGTAGGTCCATTCCTGTTCGTCGAAGCCGCCCAGTCGAGCCTGTTGAGTCAACGCTGCCAACTCGTGGATGGGTGCGGCGTAGAGCTCGCTCATGTCATGGGTATGCGTGTCGAGTTCTTTCGGCAGGTGCAGAGTGGCGAGCATCGGTTGCCCGATCATCTCTGCGGCGGTATAGCCGAGCATGGCTTCCGCGCCGGCATTGAAGGTCGTCATCGTCCCTTCGGTGTTGATGGCGATGATGGACACTTTCGTAGCGCTGGCCAGGATGGTTTCCAGCTGCAGGTTGGTCGCGAGCAAGGCGCGTTCGAGCTCCTTGCTCGCGCGAATATCGGTCAAGATGACTTGAATCGCGGGATTCCCTTCGAACCTGATGGCGGCGGCGGCCACCTCCACGTCGATGGGGACGCCATCGAGTCCCATGAAACGTTCCTCTGCCGGTGGGACGCGTCCATTGGTCGATTGGATGAGGGCAATCCGCTGCTGCGCCTTGGCGCGGGAATCAGGGTGGATGAAATCCATCACGGGTTTGCCGAGGAGCTGCGAGGGACCGATGGCCCCGAAGAGTTTCAGGCAGGCCTGATTGGCAAACACAATCGTGTTGTTGTAGTCGACGAAAATGGCATGGGGGGACAGTTCCACCAGGGCGCGGTGCCGTTGCTCGCTGGAACGGAGTTGCGCTTCCAGTTCCTTAGATTCGGTGATGTCCTGGGCAATTCCCGCAATCCGATAGGTCTTTCCCGCACCGTCCTTAATGGCGAAGCTGCGGTCCCTGATCCAGCGTTCGCGTCCCGTCGGGGTGATGATCCGGTATTCCTCATCGTAGGGCAAATGCGCCTGACAGGCCGCTGCCACGGACACCCGCTGTTGATCTTCCGGATGGATGTGTTCGAGCCAGAACAGCGGATTGGTCTTCAGACTCTCGCGGGGACTTTCCCAGATGGTCTCGAACGCCGGACTGATGTAGAGCACCTCGCTTTTGTCCGGGGTGGTGAGCCAGAAGACGGCATCGATCGATTCCGCCAATTGACGGAACCGTTCCTCACTTTCGCGGAGGGTTTCTTCCATCCGCTTCCGATCGGAAATATCTCGAATCATGCCCGTATATTTTTTCGACGTGCCGATTTGCATTTCGCTGACGGACAGATGGATATCGAGCAGGGTGCCGTCTTTTCGCAGGCCGAGCACATCGCGTCCGCTGCCGATGATCACCCGTTTGCCGGTGAGCAGATAATTGGCGAGATACTGCGGGTGGTTGTCGCGATAGGGCTGGGGCATAAGCATCGAAATGTTCTGCCCGATCAATTCGTGCGGCTCATAGCCCAGCAGGTGCAACAGGGCCGCATTCGCGCTCTCGATTCGCCCTCGTTCATCGATGACGACAATGCCTTCAATCGCGCTGTCGAAAATCGAGCGCATGCGCGTTTCGCTCTCCTGCCACGCCGCTTCGGCTCGTTTGTGCGCGGTAATGTCGTGCACGCTTCCGGTCATGGAGATGGGGGAGCCGTCAGGTTTGCGACAGACGATGCCGCGGCAGTTGATGTGGCGCACTTCCCCGCTCGGGCGGAGAATCCGGCAATCGATGTGATAGGGGAAATCGTAATTGATGGCCGCGTCAATCGCCTGCTGGACACGCGCGCTATCATCCGGGTGCAAGGCGGAGAGGAAGATGGCATATGTCGGCTTGATGGCCCCGGGATCGAATCCGAATATCCGGCATTGCTCGTCCGACCAGCGCTCTTCGCCCGTGGCGATGTCCCACTCCCAGAAGCCGAGATGGGCGAGTGTTTGCGCCTCATCCAGCGCCTGCTGTTTCGCCTGGAGATCCCGCTGGGCGAGAGCCTGGGCTGCCTCCAGTTCCTTGCGTGCGGAAATGTCGAGATGGATGCCGGCCGCTCGGACGGGATTGCCCGTGGCATCCCGCTCGACCACGCGCCCGCTGTCAAAGATCCAGCACCAGGTGCCGGACTTGGTTCGTAGGCGATGTTCGCTGGCATAGAGGGGCGTTTCGCCGCGAAGATGGGCCGACACCGACTCCCTCACAGCGGGCAGATCATCCGGATGAACGAGGTGTTCCCAGGTACGAACGTGTGGTTCGAGCTCTTCACGCCGGTAGCCGAGCATGGTCGCCCAGCGGTCGTTGAAGGTTACCTGCCCCGTGCCGATGTGCCAGTCCCAGGTGCCGGCTTCCGCGCCACGCACGACAAGATCCATGCGTTCCGCCTGGGCGGCCACCGTCTGTTCATGCACGGCGAGCAGTCGTTCAAGTTGCGCGATGCGCGATTCCAAATACTCTCTCGACCCCGATCCGTTTCGGGGCGGCTCGTTGCCGGGCGTGGCCGAGGAGTTGGGAAGAGGGCGCACGTTCACCGCATACGGGGCCAGCGCCGTCTGCGCGCAGAGCGCCAGCGGCTTGAAGAGCTCTGCGGTGCTTGCGGGGATGACGTCCCGGCTGAACAGAATGATCGAGAAGACTTGGCCATCGGGCAGCGGCGCCCCGAATCCCAGGACGGATTGAATCCCGAATTTCTGGACGAATCCCTCTTGCGCCGGCACATAGGGGCTTCCCACTGCCTCAGGCACGTGAAAGACGTTGAAGCCATGTTCGCCCGGATCCGTGAGCAGGCTCTGCTCCGGCCCGACGAGATGAGGCAATTCGACGCCTAATTGGCGGAACAACTGGCTGAACATCGGGAGCTTGTCCAGATCAGCGGCGGTGCCGAGGGGAATGACGCGGAAGCGGCTGGACAACGTGGGGTCATTCCAGCCGGGGACCAGGCCGGCACTGGCCAACAGGGTCAGGCAGGTGATGGATGGAGCGCTCGGGGTTTCGCCCAGTCGTTGATCCGCCAGGGCCTTGAGATCCGGGGGCAACAGCTCGTAGCGGCTGGTCTTAAACAGCCGGATCAAGGCGCAGGCCGGCTCTCCGGTCTGGGGCATGGTCAGGGATGTGTAGAGATGGCGAACGAGCCGGTCGGCAACTTCGTCGAAGGTCTGTGCCCCGGTGCCCAATTGCCGGAGGGCCGCTCCGCAGGCGATCAGGTCACGGAGTTGGAACGATCGTAAATGGTGCATGCGCCAGGTGATCCCGCAGAGGCGAGAGAGTCCGTCGGTACTCTGTCGGCGCTCGCGAGGGGGAACTTGAGCCTCGCACCTGTCGCGGTCAGGGGCCGCCTCGTCAGGGGATGGTTTTCAGGTAAAAGGCGGCGGCTTGAGACCTCCTGGTGAGGTGAAGTTTGGAATAGACATTGGCCAAGTAATTCTTGACGGTTTTGTCGCTAAGCCCCAGTTCGGCGGCAATTTCCTTATTGGTTTTGCCCTGTGCAATGAGGGGAAGGAGGCGCCGTTCCTGCGGCGACAGCAGGTGTCGGCCTCGCTCAGGTTCCCGATCGGCGACTTTGCGGAGATAGGCGAAGGTGTGACGAGTGACACCCGGGTCCAGGTAGGCCTGGCCTTTGATGATGCTGCGCAACGCATGGATGAGCGTCTCGGCTCCGGCGTCTTGCAAGATATACCCGTGCGCGCCGGTGGACACGGCCGACAGGAGAATCGTGTCGTTGAGGGTGTCGGCGAGGAATAGGAGCCTGGTTTCCGGAAGATGCGTCATGATCTCCCGGGCCGTCTCAATCCCGGCGCCGTCCTGCACTCGCAGATAGACAATGACAATGTCGGGCTTGTATTGGAGGACGAGCGGAAGCGCATCGGCTTGCGTGGAGGCTTCTCCGACCACGGTAAAGTCTGGGAAGGAGTTCAGCAGCGTCCGCATGCCGACTCGAACCAATTCCTGCGGGTTGATGACGAACACACGTGTTGGGGTAAAGGCTGTATCGTTCATATTGTTCTCTCACCTAAATGTGGATGGATGCCTGGTACTTCTTGTCTAAGCCTGCGCCCGTGGATGTGGGTTCCTGAGGGTTGAGAAGAGGCGCTCGGCCTTCGGTGTCCACCCTGCCGGCTGTGTAACAGAGGGAAGCGGCTGACGCGGCCTCGTGCAGCCCGGCGTAAACAGGCCGGGCCGCAGAGATCGTTGCCTGTGCGATGCGTGCTGGCATGTGTCTGCCGTCCCTCATCGTGTGAGCCTATGATACTCCTGCCAAATGGTGCAGCCCATATCCCGCGCTCGCCGCCCTTGATCCGGTCATTGCCACTTTGGCATCGATGCGGGACAGGGCCAGCACGATGTTTTTGCCGCCGAATCCAAAACTATTGATCAGGGCCCGGTCGATATGCGCGACTCGTCCTTCACCGGAGACATAGTCCAGATCGCAGGACGGGTCCGGCGTGGTCAGATTCAAGGTCGGCGGAATGAATTGATGTTCCATCGCCTTGGCCGTGCCGATGAGCTGGAAAGCGCCGCTGGCGGCGAAGGCATGCCCCAGTGAGGCTTTGAATGAACTGATAGGGACTCGATACGCGTGGGGCCCCAGCACCTGCTTCACGGTGTGGGTTTCCAGCGCATCCAGTTCCATGGTGCCGAGCCCGCAGGCGTTCACATAGTCGACCTCCTCCGGGAACCAGTGGGCGGTTGACAGTGCCAATCGGGCGGCTCGTTGCTGCTCCTGCCCCGTGGTCGCCGCCTTCACCATCGAATGGGCATCGCAGGTGAAGCCCCAGCCTTCGAGTTCGGCATACATTCTGGCGCCGCGCGCGCGGGCATGTTCGTACTCTTCCAGAATAAACGAGCCGGCGCCTTCGCCGAGCACCATTCCGCAACGGGTCTTGTCGAACGGTCGAGGGAGGTCTCTGATTGCACCCCGTTCATCCGGCGCCAGCGCCCGACCGGCGTTCATGGCCGCATACACGCTCGGGTGGAGTGGCGCTTCGGTTCCGCCTGCCACGACCAACGCGGCCTGGCCAGATTTGATCCATTCATACGCACGTCCGATCGCGTTGGCCGTAGACGAACAGCCGATGGAGTAGGTCTCGCAAGGGCCGTGGAGGCCCAGGACGATCGCGACTTCCGACGAGATGGCATTCGGAAAGGTCATGCCCATGGTGAAGGGGTTGACCCGTTCATAGGCCGTGATTTTGGCCGCGTCATGAAATTCAAAGGCTTCTTTCATGCCGCCGATGGAGGTGCCGATGCTGATGCCGATGGACCCGCGGTCTTCCTGTTCCAGATCGATGCCCGAATCGCGCGTCGCCATCATCGCGGAGGCCACGGCAAATTGGGTGGCCCGGCCCATGCGGCGCGCTTGCTTGCGATGCAGGAAATCTTCGGGATCGAAATCCCGCACCTCGGCGGCGAGGCAGGCCTGGAACGGTGAGGTGTCGAACGAGGTGATCGGACGAACGGCGCTTTCTCCCCGACTCAATAAATGCCAGAACACATCGACGGTCGAACCTAACGGAGAAACCACTCCCATTCCGGTGATGACGACTCGACGAGAGGTCTGTGGTGCCATGATGCCCTCCAGTGCTCGTAAGAGCATGAAAATGTTTGTCGTCAGTGGGTATGCCAGGTATGCATGTGTTCGCGATGCGCATCGGGCAACGCGGAGTCGGGATAAAACGTGGCGTAAAAGTCTTCGTCCAGATGATGGGTCTGGCACGCCACGATCGATTTGCAGGCGTCGGCATGCGCCGGGAACCGGCCGTACGTTGCGAGGACATATTCGGTGAACGCGATCGTCGCCTCGATGGCCCGGTCCGAGTGCTGCGGAACCTGCTGGGCCGTGTTGGGATGGACCCAGGGTTGTTCGTGCGGTTTCCTGAACGTGCCCTCAGGCCCGAATTTGCTGGCGACCAGCGTGGTCACGGCGTCCTTCATCGACGGCACGAACGGCGGCGTGGGACCTTCCCACACCTGCGGAATGCCGACGGGGTTCGCGCGCAATGGCTTCCCCGGCGGGACGACGAAGTGGAATCCGAGTCCCGGATAGATGTGCGGTTCCATCCCCAGGAGATGCCGGCCGCTTCCCACGCTTTGGATTCCGCCCCCGAGTCCAAGGGCTTGCTGCATGAGGGAGATATGTTCGCAGATGATGCCCTGCTCCTGAATAGCGGTCTCGCAAATTGCGGCGTCGAGTTCGCGCAAGCTGAACATGCGGCGGGCGTTCATATCGTCATGCAGATGCCCGCCCGCGCTTTTCCGGAAGGCATCGAGGCCGCAACCGGCGTGGCCGTTGTCCGTATCGACGATGAAATAGCCGGTCTCCTCGCTGAACATCATCAGCAGGAGATTCAGGTAGAGCAACGCGATATTGGTCACGGGCATGAAGAGGGTGGTGCCGGGACGATTCGTATACCATTGGTTGAACGGGAGCATGAACGGGGCTTCCCGGGGGATGTCCAGTCGGGAGGATTGAAGTTGGACGATGTCCAGATCCCAGGGGTGGTCCGGCCCGGCGGCGTCGGCGACAAAAAAGACCCCGTCATCGTTGGTGTAAAACAGCTGCGTGGTTTGTGCGGAGCAGGGGCTGGGGACCGTGCGGCTGCTGAAATTCATCAAGGCGTTGCCTTGTCCGACGCTGCCCCCAGGACGTCCGACAAATTGCATATCGCCGAGGTTGCGTCCTGAGCGGCCGATCGCCGCATAGATGAGATACCGTTCCTCCTCGCGGCTGAGCGGGACCGGTTCATGGCGACTCGTGTATTGCAGCGGACCGCCCGGCAGGGTCATGCCGCGGCCGAAGCGACGAGTCTTTCGCTGTTGTAGGAGATCGAGCAGAGTGAATGTTGCGTCCATTGCTGCAGGATGTGCGGCAAGCTGCTTCATAGGGCCTCTCCTTCCGGTTTTCCTGGGGCCATTCGGCCCTGGCCGGTCATGTCGGTGACAGTGGGATAAATGCCTGACAGGTCACGTTGAACGTGACTTGTATCTAGGCAGACTTTACGAGAGGCAGGATTCGGCGTCACCTACCCATCGGGGTAGGCGAACGGCTCCGTTCCCGGTCGGTCAGGAGGCGACGGACTGGGCGGCGCGCGGTTGGACATGCATGACGCGAGTTAGGTCGGGCGGTTGGAATCGGGCGGGAGACGATCGTCGCTGGGCGCCGAGGATGGAAGGCTGCGATGCGGGTCACCATTTTGCCAGTAGGCAATGGCGCTCCATCGGTTTTCGACGCCGATCTTCTGAAAAATATTCTTGAGATGAAATTTCACCGTGTTCAAACTGACCTTGAGAATGACGGAAATTTCCCAATTCGTTTTGCCTGCCGCCACCCAGCGTAAAATTTCCTCTTCCCGTTTACTGAGCGCCACCGCAGGTTGGGCCGGCCGAGCCGGGGGCCAGGATGATTTGCAGCGCATATAACTCAAGTGAAAATGCGGCGTCAGAATATCGAGGAGAAGTCGCAATTTGTCGGCCTGTTTGGCGTCAAAATTGCTGAAGGCAAAGTAGGAACAGGCGCCAAGGTCACCACGCACCCCTGCAGAAAGACAGGTTTTGATGCCGAAATCGAGCTTGAGCGACGTGATGTCTCTCGGCTCGTTGGTCACCGGTTCATCGGCGCTGGAGGTGACGGTTTGGCCTGAGGTCAGCAGACGATTGACGGCGGGATCCGCCGCGAGGCCCTGGCTTATATACAGTTGGCAGAATTCGCGAGGGTAGGTGGAATGTCCGAGTGCCGGATCGATTCCGTGAAGCAGATCGACTGCGCCGCATCCTGAAAATTCGTACGGCACGACGCGCTGCACGGCCGACACCAGCTGCCACACACCGTCGTTTCGGTCGACGGAGCGCGCGTTGTACATAATCTCGCCGAGGCGCTGAAACTCCTTTGCGGAAAACGCCGGCTGATTCATGCCAATTCTTTCCGGCGAAGGCGCCCTGGTGCCGCATGGAGAAGACACAACCAGAGGCGTTCAGAAAGTGAGCCGTGGTTCATGTTGAGACAGCTGAATGATCGTGAGAACGGCTGATTGTACTGCGACCAACGGAACCGTATCCAGGGTAAACAGTCCCTAATATAGAGTGCCTAAGGTCTGAATCGCAACGGGTGAAGATGCACGTATTATTCAGGCTGGAGGGAAAGGGGCCGGAGAGAAGAGCCGTTTATCGCTGAAGTTTCAAAGTCGGTCCCAGTGTCAGCCACTTGGTCGGACCAAGGGCAGCCATGTGCGGAAGGTGCGCGACATACCAGACCACCACGTCCTGTTCCTGAACGCCTTGGTTGTCTTCGTCATATCCCAGTTGGCCGCGGGCGCCAAACACCCAGGGGATGTCTTCATCCGCCTTGGCGCGGCGAATCGCCACATCATGATCGGCAAATGTATCCCGCTCGCCATCGTCCTTGAGCGGGGCATACCCGTCCCCGGGAAGGAGCCACACGCCGTGCCCCGTCGGCTGGTCGCGCACGAACCACACCCGCCGGGTCGAAGCATTTTTCACGTCATTTCGCTCATTGGTATATTTGGTCCAGCCTGGTCCCCAGCCTGTATCCGCGCCTCCGTGATCACGGACGAAGACTTGGTCCATACCGTTTCCATTCACGTCGAAATCGAACCGCCAATAGGGATGATGTACATGGTCCGTGTTGCAGGATAATCCGCGGCTTTGGACGACGGGACGCAGTTCACCATCTTCCGAAAAATGCCAGGATTGATAGATGTGGTATTCTCCGATGCGTGCATAGATGCCGAGTTCCAACCACTTGATTCCGTTGAGCGTTGAACGTTCCACGCAGACCTTGTTGTCGCCGCAGTTCACGATCGGCACCAGATCCACCCAGCGCAAGCGATCCTGGAAAGGCCCGCAGCGACCGCTGTCGGCGCGGGAGCCGAACCAGGTAAACGGATTCCACCAGACGCGTTCCTTCACATATTTCACCCGCAGAACCGGCATGCTGGCCTTGCCCAGAACCAATTCTCCATCGTAGGCCACATTCCGGATGGCCAGTCCGGTATTGTCTTTGATCTCGTAATCAAAGCTCCAGCGGCCCCAATCAATATGCTCCGACAAGGACTCGGCAAAACTGGGATCCGGTGGAGCCGCTACGAAACACAGCAGGAGGACACAGATCAGAACCGGCCGCATTGGCTCTCCTTTCGCGCCTTATCGTGGTGGTTCATCGCCGGCATCCAACACGCGGTCGTCCGTGAGATCCACCTGGGCCCAATACTTCGGGTCACCACCCACTCCCTGCGAAAACGTGATCCACATCACGCGATGGCCATACCCGGGATCGTTCTTGAAAAATCCGCGATCCGGCTGCATCAGAAGCCCATGGCCTTGTAGACCATTCACTTTGCCGGATAACCGGGCATCGGCCCGCGCCAACTCAATCCCGCGCTGCACATCTTGCGGTCCTTCGGGTGGCAGATACCCTTCGGTTCGTGACGCCTGGAGCACGGTCCCGTCTTTGAGGTTCACCTCGACGGCGACATTGTGGCTGTAACTGAAGTAGGTAAGCCTGGTGAAGCGCGCCTGTTGCCGGCAGCAACCCAATGTCATTTTGCTCGGCGACGACACCGGGTCCGCATCGATGAAGCCCCAGCGCGCGCCCAGGAGAGCCCTCACCCGGGGGTCGGCCTCCGCAGTCCTCCGCAGATCCGCAATCTCGGACGCGGAAAGGGAAGCCGTGGGGTTGGGGGAACGGGTCACAACGGCATCAGCGGTGCTCCCGGCCATCTTCGGTTTGATATGGCCTGGAGATTCGTCAGCCGTAAACTCCAGGGCATGTTTTGTGGGAACCTGCGCGGGGAGAGGTCGTTTCGGAATCGGGGTCTCAGGATCAGCGGGCCCGAAGGGGCCGCGGGAGGAGGCGTCGAGACTGCAGCCGACAGCCAGAAGCAGGAGCATCATGGAGGCGAAGTTCAGCATGATCAAGCGTGTCGCCATCGCGTTAGACCAGCGCCAGTTTTCCTGCCACACCCAATGCCAGCCGAGAAATCTGCACTCCTGCCTTGATGACGGCCGCGCGTTTTTTCCGGGACGCAGCGTCCAGTACCGCCTTGTTCATCAGGTCTTTGTAGGTGTCGATCTCGTCAGCCCCGAAGGGAACGATTTTAGCCACGGTTTCATTATTAAAGGTGTTGGCCAGTTGCAGGTAGAGATTGGAAATTTCAGCGGCGTAAATGCCGCGTCGTAAGGGATCGTTTTTGTAGAGCTCGAACTTTTTCCTCAAGGCCGCAACCGCTTCCAGAAGGGCGGTTTGGCGAATTTTCGTGTCGTCGTCCCGTCCGACGCTGAACTCCACCGCCCCTAATTGATCCACCAGCGCCTGTGCCTCCTCGCGCGCATGGTCCACGCTGGTGGCAAGTTGTTCGATATCGTTGGTGGCCGATTCGGCGGTTTCCATCAGCTGTTTGATGACATTGTCGTTGTCCCGGAGGAAGGTGACCACCCCGTCGATGCTGCGATTCATAGCGCCCTCCGTTACCGTCCGTCGTCCTTCTTGAGCCGATCCAGGAGTTCCACTAGGTCGGCAGTGAATCTCTGCGCACGATCCAACCCGCCGATGCGGAGGATGCGCGCACCGACGACTTCTTCCAGCGCATCGTTGACCGTTCGGGAATGATTGACCACGTTCATGATCTGTTCAGAGCGGTTCGGGGCCTGGTCCAGAATCGCCGTCACGAATTCGGGATCAACGGAGGCCAGCGCCGACTGTCCGGCAAAGCGTTGTACTGCAGCATGGAGGGTGGCGGTATGTTTCCAGGAGTCGTTGAGCGCGTTGGCGGTGTCGCGCAGCCCGCAAAAGTCCTCTTCAAATTGATCCCAGACCGCCTTCTCCAGTCCTTGCACGTCGGCCATGTAAATCAGGCTCATCAGGTAGGCCGCGGCATAGGCTGCCTCGCCTTTTTTGTTCGTCAGATTGCGGAACGACGCGAGGGCAAAACGGTGTTTGGTCTCCTGGATGTGAAGGGACATGAAACTCTGATGTAGTTCCGCGCGTGCCTGTTCGAGGAATTTAATGCGCTGTTCGGTCTCTTTTTGGAACAGATCGATATTGGTTTGTGCCGCATCGATCTTGGTGCCTTCCAGCTGAATGAGATCTCGGACCGAACGGCTATGAATCGAATGGCAGCCGGTGGCCATGAGCAACAGAATCGCGAGGGACAGCCACGTCACACTTCGTCTGACCATGGAAGGCTCCTTCCGCCAAACGGTGCCATGGCCGCTCATCGGCGCACCGTGCGCAACGCATCGGCCAGTGCTTGCACGTCGGCCCGGCTCGCGGTGACGTCGATGTCCAGATAGTGTTTGATCAAGCCGTTGATCCTTCGAAGCGCGTCGACATTGCTCCGGTACCGGTCGAATGCCGTGAGGTCGACGGCCTGAGGGTTTTTTGCATTCGCGGCGACGCGTTGTTCGACGCGTGCGATCAAGTCGGGCAATTGCTGGACGAGCGTGCCCATCTCTCCAGAGCCGGCAGCAAACAAGGGCTGACCGTTCGGTCCCCTCCGTTCAGGGAGTGCTTGTAAGCGAATCGTATTGATCAGGGTCAGCACGTCCGGTCCGAGGAGCGCGGCATCGTCCTCAGCCAGGGCGGCGTCCGGTACGTCGGCCATGTGAGGATTGGTCGTGGCCCATTGCAGTGCCAGATCGAGCTGGAGGCGGGTTTGGACGTACCGGTACCACTTCAGGTGGCGGGTGGTGACATTGCTCACGAGCTCACGATATTGCTGCATGAGGCGTTCATTCTCGGCGTAGGCCTGGTCTTTGGCCGCGAGCGCCTGTTTGATTTCCGGCGGGGTGGTGCAGGCCGCGAGCGTGGCGAAGACCAGCGCGCCGACGATACGTAACATCCTCATCGGGATGCCTCCTGGTAAGCGTCGTTCATTCGCATGATGCTGGTGAAAGGCAATCTACGTACCCGGCCCGCATCGGGGAGCGTTGCGCCAGCGTAGTCGTGAAATGCCCGAGGCGCAAGGGGAAAATGATGCGATCGAGACTCGTTACTCCCAGGCGCTGCTTTCTCAACCGTACCTATTCAGATACGACTGTATCGAACCGCATACAGAAGAGGATCGATATTTCAGGCCCGTGCGTGATCGCTGGTTAGGAAGGAATGAGGGTTTTGCGTAGGGCCGCGACGGTGATGGCATCGAGGCCTGCCGACCTGAGTTGCTCGTCAGTGGCCGACGCGATTTGCGGAAGGCTGCCGAATTGTTTCAGGAGTCGATTGCGTCGGATCTTGCCGATGCCTGGAATCTGGTCCAGTTCGGATGAGAGGAGGGCCTTACCCCGCAAGTTCCGGTGATAGGTCACGGCAAACCGGTGGGCCTCATCGCGAATTCGTTGCACCAGATGTGTGGCGGGTGAGGTCGGGCGCAAGACGATGGGATTTTTCCGGCCGGGCAGAAAGATCCGTTCCTCCTTCTCGCCGCGCGCTTTGGCCAAGCCCATAATCGGGATCTGCTCCTGCCCGACCTGTTTCAGCCCTTCGAGGGCAGCACTCAATTGACCCAGGCCGCCGTCGATCAGGATCAGATCGGGCCGGGTAAGATCCTCCGTGGCGCCATATCGGCGCATCACCGCTTCCTGCATGCTGGCAAAGTCGTTGGCGCCTTCCACCGTCTGAATACGGAATTTGCGGTAATCGGATTTCTTCGCCTGCCCGTCTTCCCAGACGACCAGGGAGGCGACCGATTGATTGCCCATGATGTTGGAAATATCGAATCCTTCGATGCGACGCGGCACGGTGTCGAGGCGAAGCAGGCGTTTCAGTTCGGCCGTCGCCTGCCGATCGAGGGCTTCGTTCCGCAGGTGGTCGGCGATGGCAGCGGCGGCATTTTCTTCCGCGAGCAGCACCAGTTGATGTTTCGCGCCTCGTTCCGGGGTGAGCAGGCGCACCGTATCGCCGCGCTTTTCACTCAGCCATTGTTCAATCAGCGGGGCGTCGACGAGGTCGGTCGGGACCAGGAGTTCCTTCGGCGGCTGCCCCTCCTTGTTATAAAACTGCTCAATGGCAGAACGGACGAGTTCTTCATCGGCGGAATCGGCGGATTGCGGCCAGAAGAAATCCTTCCGGCCGATCAGCAGCCCCCCGCGCACGAACAGCAGTTGAAGATCTGCTGCCGTGCCCTGCCGTGCGATCCCGATCACGTCCTGGTCTGCGGTGGTGACCTGGGTAATCCGCTGTTTCTCAAGCGTACGCTCGACGCTAAAGAGTCGATCTCGCAGGCGCGCGGCTTCCTCGTATTCCTCTCGTTCCGCCGCCGATTCCATATCCTGGCGCAGGCTGTCGAGGAGTTCGCGGTCCCGGCCTTCAAGAAACTGGCGGACTTGTTTGACGATCACATGATAGTCCTCGCGGGACTGATTGCCGGTGCAAGGCGCCATGCAGCGTTTGATTTCAAATTCGATGCAGGCCCGGTCGGCCCGGCCATCGATGTCGATGTCGCATGTGGCCAGTGGAAAGGCTTTCCGAATGACTTTCAACGTCTCACGCAGCGCCCCGGCCGGGGTATAGGGGCCGTAATAGAGCGCGCCGTCTTTTTGGACGCGCCGGACGATGGACAGGCGCGGGAACGGTTCTTTGATCGGCAATCGAAGGTAGGGATACTGCTTGTCATCGCGCAGGACGATATTAAAGCGCGGGCGGTGGCGCTTGATCAGATTGCTTTCGAGAATCAGCGCTTCCAGTTCGGACCGGGTGACGATGGTTTCAAGATCGGCCACTTCGCTGACGAGCAGGCTGGTTTTAGGGGTTTGATCGCTGCCCTTTTGGAAGTAGGAGCGGACCCGGTCTGCCAGCACGGCGGCCTTGCCGACATAAAGAATCTCTCTCTTCGCATTTCGAAAGAGATAGCAGCCCGGCTGTTCAGGCAGATGGCCGAGTTTGGATTGCAGTGTCTCGGATGAGTCAGCCATGGGGGCAGCTTTCGGCCGTCAGCGCTAGAGAAGTTGCAGCCAGGTCGCGACCAATTCTAATGGCCGCGGTAAATCCTCTGCAACAGTGCTTCCAAGTTGAGGGCCGACCGCCGATGGCTTCTTAGCGAAGTCCTCGCACAAATGATGGACTCAAGCTGCCTCTGGCGACTTCCGCCACCGGGCCTTTCATCGTCAGGCTGAAATCCTTGTCGACCTGGATGTTAAGTGTCCCGCCCGGCATCTTCACCGTGACCGGCCCCTTCACGAGCCCGAGCTTCACGGCGGCGCTGGCTGCCGCGCAGGAGGACGAACCGGAGGCCTGGGTTTCCCCGGCACCCCGTTCCCAGATCAGAATGAATATTTCTTTTGGCCCCGTGGGCACGGCCAGTTGAACATTGGTGCGTTTGGGAAACAGCGGATGGTTTTCCAGGGCTGGTCCCAGCGTAAGCAGTTCTTCACGCGTCCAGGCTTGACCGGCTTCTTTGAACACCACGCAGTGCGGATTCCCGACGCTGACTCCCGTAAATTGCAACGACCGCCCTGCCGCCTCGATGGGAGCCTGGATCAATTCCTCGACGGACAGGGTGCAGGGAAGCGCGGCCGGTTGGAAAGTCGCCTGGCCCATCTCTACCGTGGCTGCCGCCGCATCTCCATGGCGATCGACATGCAGGGTGATCGAAACCAGACCGCCTTTTGTCTCGACCGTGAAGGCGCGTTTTTTCGTTTTGCCGGTGGCGTGCAGGTAGCGCGCGAAGATACGGAGCCCGTTGCCGGATTTCTCAGCTTCGCTGCCATCGGGGTTGTAAATGCGCAGACCGAAATCGGCCTTCTTCGAAGGGACTAGCGCGAGAATGCCGTCGCTCCCGAGTCCCCAATGGCGGTCGCAAATGCCGCGAATTTTGCCGGGGGTCAGGCTAAAGCTGAGCTCATTGGGGTCCATGACCACATAGTCGTTGCCGAGTCCGTGCCCGCGAAAAAACCCGTTCTTCATCTGCACTCTCCTTGTTCGTCGTTGGTCGCTCGTGAAACGTGAAGCGAACGCACAATACTTGGGCGGATTTGAATTCGTCAATGGGTTGGCGCAGGCCGTGGGGCGCGGAAGGGCCGGCGAGGGGGTGCACCTCGTTCGCTGGTGAAAGACCAGCGACGCGTCATGGAGGACGAACGAGGCGACTTACACGAGTGCCGTCCCGGGCGGGCGTTCGATGAGTTCCACTTCATAGCCGTCCGGCGCGTCGATAAAGAGAAAACGGCTGCCGGAGGACGTGCGCGTGGGACCGTCGGTAATCCGGATGCCGTTGGATTCCAGGCTCCGGATGGTTTCGTCCAGGTTTTCGACCTCGAAGGCCAGGTGGACCAGATCTTCCTGTACGGTCACCGGTCCGCTTGCGGGAAAGCTGCACAGCTCGATGAGTTCGTCGCTGTTGGGGACTTTGAGAAACGCCAAATGCGATCCACGCGGAGATGTTTTGCGTTCCAGGACCTCCAGTCCCAACACAGTCTGGTAGAAGCGGATGGTCTGATCCATGTCACTGACCCGCATGCGCGTGTGGAGGAGTTTGGTGACTTTCATGACCGATGTTCCTGTAGGGGCTGATCACTCACCATCGCGAAGTATTCCATCACGTCATTTCCTCGCCGGGCCGGCAGTTTTGCGCAAGAGAATTTCGGCGTACCCGGGGAGGAGAAAATTGGGCATGGGCCCGATTTCTTTGTAGCCCTGCTTGCGATAGAAGGCACGGGCCGCATCATTGAAGTCCGAGACGCAAGCAAACAGGTTCGGGGCCCGGGCAAAGGTCAGCGATTCGATGTGGGAGAGCAGGCTGCTGCCGAATCCACGACCGGTCGCGGAAGGGGCGATGCCCAATAATTCGAGATAATCCCCGAAGAGAAACTTTCTGCGCACGATGGCAATCCCCAGCACGGTCCCTTCTACGTCCAGAATGAAGGTGTCTCGCCCGGCCGGTAGCGGCACAAAGATACGCAGCCAGTCGGAGGCGGTAAACCCGAGGCGCTTCCAGGGATCGGAACCGGTCAGGATGGCGATCACGGCATCGCGATCCGCTTCACGCATGTCGCGGATTATGGTGCCGGCACGACGGTCGATTGGTTGCATCGCAACAGATCCGATACGGTCATGGGGGTGAGACCCTTGTCGGGCAAGAGGTGTCCGGCCAAAGCCTCCGTTACTTCACGGGTATGTTTCCCTTTTCCATTGGCATGCAGGACGATGACACTCCCAGGTTTGAGTCGCTTCTGCACACGGGTCAGGATCGCCTCGGCGCTCAATGCCGGGTCCGGGTCACCCGATTCAATATTCCATAGAATGAAGCGCAACCCCAGCGCCTTCACGGCGTCCACCGTGACGTCGTTATATTCGCCGTAGGGTGGCCGAAACAGCATTGCCGGGCGCCCGTATTTCGTCTTGAGAAGCCGCACGGGCCCCATGATTTCCTGTTGCTGCTCCTCCACGTCGTGCATCGGAAGGTGCGCATGCACGTCGCCGTGCGTGCCGATTTCGAAAAAAGGCACGGCCAAGAGCTGTTTCACCTCGGTCTCGTGTTTGGTCATCCAGCGACCGGACATGAAGAAGGTCGTGGGCACCTTGTGTTCAATGAGGTAGTCGATCAAATCGCGATCGAAACCGGAAGCGGTGCGAACGGGGCACAGATCATAGGTCAACGCCACGGCCGGGCATGAAGCAGGACCGGCTTTGATGACCTGTGCCGAACCGGGGGAGGCCTCCATGATGAGAGCCAAGCCGCACATCACCGCAACTCCGATACACCAGTCCTTCACACGCATGGCGCAGTATACCCGATGGCGCGGGTCCGCGATAGTTGACGCTTCATCCAGGTGGCTGCTACCGTGAAAGAATGCAAGGTCCAGATTGGAAAATCGGCCGTATGTTCGGCATTCCCATCCATGTGCATGCCTCCTGGCTGTTCGTGTTTTTCTTCATGACCTGGTCGCTGGCGACGGGGTATCTGCCGGACATGTTGCCCGGCTTGTCTGAACCCCGATATTGGGCGATGGGCGGCGTGTCAGCGTTGCTATTGTTCGCCTCGGTGTTGCTGCATGAGCTTGGCCATTCATTGGTAGCGCTCCGCTATCGCATCCCGATCGGGCAGATTACGCTGTTTATCTTCGGCGGAGTCGCGCAGATGCGAAAAGAGCCGCCCCATCCTCGGGCGGAATTCCTGATTGCGATCGCCGGCCCGCTGGTCAGTTTTATTCTGGCCGGCATGTCCCTGGGTGTCGTTGCGATCCTGGAATCGTTTCCCGCCGAGTCATCTCTGCATGGGTTGATGGCTTTGGGTACGTTACTCGGTATGGTGAATACGCAGTTGGGCCTGTTTAATCTCTTGCCGGGTTTCCCTCTGGACGGGGGCCGCGCCTTGCGGGCGGGACTGTGGGCCTGGAGTAAGGACTATTATCGTGCGACTAGCCAGGCGGCTCTCGTCGGCCTGTTGTTCGGGGTCACATTCGGGTTGTTTGGCGCGCTGCTCCTGTTCGGGGCGCTGTCAGGGACGGCATCGAGTGCGCTTGCAAGCAGTGGGGGGTGGATTGTGCTGCTGGGCGCCTTTCTCTTTACGGCGGCGCGCGGAAGCCGGAAGCAGGCGGTCATTCGCGCCTCGCTGGCATCGGTGCCGGTTCGCGAGCTCATGGTCCGGAATGTCGTAGCGTTGTCTCCGGAGCTCTCGTTGGAAGAAGCGGTGAACCAATACTTCTTGCCATACGGCTATGGGGGATTTCCGGTCGTGCATGAAGGCCGCCTGGTGGGAGTGGTGGCGGTCAGGGATGTTCAGACGGTCACAAATTCTCTTTGGGTTTTTCGCCGCGTGGCCGATATTATGCAGCCCTCCAGCGACGAGATGGTCATCTCACCGGACCATTCAGCCATGCAGGCATTGGAACAGATGATGGCGGTCGGGGCCGAACGACTCGTCGTCGTTCAGGACGGTCAATTGCTGGGACTGCTGACGCGCGCATCCATCGGACATTTTATCGAACAACGCCATCCCTCAGGCATGAGCGGTTCTTCCTCGTAGCGACCGGCTTCTTTCCCCCTACATCGCACATCCAAACGGTCTCGACTGTCGCCTGTGAGCGATCGAACGCGGAGTCATCACCCGGGGAGTGTCGCCGACTCATCGGCTATGGCAGGGTGCCGGCATTGGCACTCGTAGGTTACCACGGCTCCCAGCAGGACGAGCGCCGAGGAGTAGTACACCCACAGTAAGAGCAACACCACCTCAAGCAACGAACCATACAGTTGGGTATACACGGCCGCGTCTTCCAAATACGTGACGAAGAACACCTTGGCGGAGACCCAAAGGAGACTGAACACGGCGCCACCGATCGTCGCCTCCCGCCAGGTCGGCCGCTGGTGAGGAAGAAACCGGTATAAACAGGTGACGGAAGCGAACGCGAGCAGGAGCGGAAGGGTGTAGGTGAGCAGAAAGTCATGGGCGGCAATCGCCACCAGATTCATACCGAGAAAACGGGGCGCATAGGCCGTGAGGAGCTCGATAGCCTGGGTCGCCACGAAGGAGATGATGGTCAAAAATCCCAACATCCAGATCAACGCCACGGCCACCAGCGTCGAAATCAACGGGTGCCGCTTCGCGGCCGTGCCGAACACGGTGTTCATCGCATAGTCCAGCTCGTAGAACACCAGTGCGCTGAACCAGCCGAAGGCCAGGAACACGGCCCAACGCACCTCTTCCTGTTCCGCGACCCGGCGAATGTCCCTGGCGAGGCGTTCGCCCATGCTGGGAAGAAATCCTTTCAGGAAGCCGAGCAGGAACTGATAGCCGATCACGTCCTGGCTGACGATAAAACTGATGCCGTAGAGCAGCAGGAACACCATCGGAAAAAGGGAGAGGATTGAAAAAAACGCCAACGAGGCCGCTAGGCTGGGGCAGCCGCGCCGTCGAAATGTGTCGAAGACGTTAGAGAGAAACGGCAATTCAATCATGGTTTGCGCGCGCAGACTAGCATGAAGGGGAAAGCCTGGTATAGGTAATCAATTGGAGAGTGTCGTATACTCCCGCAGAAATAATCTTACAGGCGGTCGGTAGCCTCGATGGGACCTCGGCGAATTCTTATCATTGCGAATAAGAACTGGGAAGCCGCTGCGCTGATGACCGTTCTTTTGGATTCTAAAGCCTGCCCGCCTCGTTTTCCATGGCCGATCCGGTTTAATCATCCCCTGCCACCCACCAGTGATTGGCATCATTGGCACCCGCGAGGCGTCTTTCGCTTTGAATCGCTGTTTCAGGGGGTACGCCGTCACGTAGAGGTCGAGGTCTGGTGCATTCAGGATGCGATGAATCCTGCGGTATCTTCGTCGAGCACAAAGGAAAAGATCCGGATCTTGCCGAAGCTATTCGACGGGAACAGCGATGAGAGAGCGATGCCCGATTTGGTCGTCGCGTTCGGAACAGCTGGGTTCCCCGGCGAAAGAAGTCACAACGGATGTGTCGTCGTTGGAGCCCATGCGTTTATTCACGACCCGTTCAGGGATGGTCAGTCCGCGAACGATCACTATTGGCACCACGAAAGAACGGATTGCCTGCTTCTGCCACCGATGTTGTCCGTTGATCTGTTCAATGCTCGCCAAACGGTGTTCGGCGAATCGCTCTACTCCGAGGTAGAGGCTCGATTCATTGCCCCGCCGATGAATCCGGCAGCCGATCTGGCTCTGTTGGCGGACGGGGATTACACCGCCGTGGGGGTCGTCAATATTACAAACTATGACGACTATAAATGGGCTGATGAGAAGGCACTTCGCGCGTTTGAGTCCGCGAGCCTCTCCCCTGGTGAAAATGCGCGCATCGGTTCGCTGGAAACGACACATGGCATCATCAGGCTTCAGTCCGAAGCTCCCTTCATCTTCGTGTCGGGTATCACGGATCGCATCGGTCATTTTGATACGGATGTTGGGTCGCATCCCTATGCTCAGAATTTTGCCTGTGCGCACAATGCCGGGGTGGTGACGGCGTGGCTTATTCCTAGACTCGTCGAATTTCTGGTTACGCGGGGATCATGAAGGTCTGCATTCATCGTGGAACCCAGGAAGTCGGTGGGACCTGTATTGAGATCGAGGCTGAGAGGAAGCGTCTGGTGTTGGATGTTGGGCTCCCGCTCAATGTCGAACCTTCAATAAGGCATCTTCCAAAGGTAAAGGGGTTTCGAGAGCCAGATGAGGCCCTGGTCGCAGTGGTGCTCTCGCATCCGCACCAAGATCACTTTGGGTTATCCCGCTACCTTCAACCTGACGTGCAGATGATCATGGGGGCGGCTGCTGAAGGAATCCTCAAAGCCTCTGCGCTCTTTACGCCGACCGGCGCGACATTTAGACACGTTCTCCATCTTGAGCATGGCAAGAAGCTGGATGTGGGGCCGTTTACCATCACTCCGTATCTGAACGACCATTCTGCCTATGATGCCTATTCGCTGCTGATTGCTGCCGATGGGCAGCGGCTGTTTTATTCGGGAGATTTCCGTGGGCACGGTCGGAAATCGGCACTCTTTGAACAATTCTTGAAGCATCCTCCGTCAAATGTTGATGTGCTGCTCATGGAAGGAACGACCATCGGACGGTCCGGTTCTGAAGGCAAGTTCAAGACCGAGCAAGACCTCGAACAAGAGTTTGTGCGCAGATCCACAATACTAAGGGGATGGTGCATATTCCGCTGAATCCGGCCATCGATTCCGAGTGAATCCGGCCACCCGTCGGAGCCCCGCGACGCAGGGCCTCAGTGGTCTGTCCGAGGTGGCCGACTTCCGTCCGATTTCGCCAGTCGTTT